>CAACWU010000180.1_pt1 | contig 34585 bp, 27 predicted proteins | sample 2275741 | NCBI WGS metagenome assembly CAACWU01 (sample SAMEA5312470, study PRJEB27640) | indoor metagenome | biome: indoor environment; feature: uncontrolled; material: tiles wood | place: Germany | collected 2014-07-07
GCGGCGCGCATGATCTGCGGCAGCCACGTGTTCAGGCCGTAAACCAGCAGCAGACCCATGAAGGACGCGGTCCAGATGAACACCGAGTTGCGCGCGTACGTTCCGCTCAGCAGCAGGGCCGCGCCCTGCTTCGCGGGCTTGGCCGTCTCGCCGTTCGGGGTCGACGACGCCGCGCGGCCGGCACCCGCCGCATCCGGAAGTTCGAGCTCAACGTTGTAATGCGCGGCGACGGCGCGAGCGGCGTCGTAATCGCCCTTGGCCGCCAGGTAGGACGGCGACTCGGGAAGGAAGATGTACATGAGCGGCACCAGGATCAGTGCGGGCAGGGCGCCGGCGATGAACATGGTGTGCCAGGAGAACTGTGCCAGGACCCAGATGGCCAGTGCTGCGGTGAGCACGGCGCCCACGTGGTAGCCGGTCATCATGACGGTCGTGGCGTTGGAGCCGCGGCCCTTGCGGGCGAATTCGGTGACCATGGAGATGCCGGTGGGCAGGCAACCGCCCAGACCCAGGCCAGCCAGGAAGCGCAGCACGCCGAACCACAGCACGCTGGGCGCGAAGGCGGCGGCGAAGGTCAGCACGGAGAAAACGATCACGGCGCCGATCAGCATCTTGCGGCGGCCCAGGCGGTCGGTGAGCCAACCCATGCCGAGCGCGCCGACCATCATGCCGAACAAGCCCGCAGTGGCTACAGCGGTGCCTTCGCCGGTGGACATGTCGAAGGCTGCGTCGTCGAGCAGTGCGGGCATCACCGCGCCGAGGACCACGGCGTCGAAACCGTCCAGCAGAACGGCGATCCAGCACAGCGGTGCGACCCACAAGGGGGATTTGAGAATGAGGCCCTTGGTGGGCGCGGGGCCAGCAGTGGGCGAGGAAGCGGTGGAGCTCACGGAGAATCTCTTCCGGTAGGGCAACAGATCACAGTGATCCTAGTCGCACGCTCGTGTTAGCCCGGCCACAATCCCATTGAATGAGAGCAAGCTCACCAGAGCGGCTTGTCGCCCGTCCGCCAGTTGGTACCGCGAATCTTGTCGTGCAGGGCCACGGCGGAGATGTCCGTGAGGCACGCGACCTGGTCCACGACCAGGCGCAGGCGGGCGGCCTCGGCTCCGGGTCCGTCCTCGATCTCGCGCCAGTCCCCCGCGAATTCGGGTGAGAGGAACCGACCATCGGTCTCCATGAGGGCATTGACCAGAATGGTGAGGATCTCGTTCTGGTTGTCGTAGAGCGGTTGGGCGTCGCGCACGGTCATCACGAAGGCCGTGGCAATGCCCTTGAGCACCGCGATCTCCAGCTCGGTTTCGCGCGGCACCACCAGCTCGGCTGAATAGCGGGTCAGCTGACCGTCTCCGGCGACATCACGCGTGGCCTCAACCGCCGACATCGCAAACCGGCCAATGAGCTGGCTGGTCATGTTCTTGAGCCGTGCCAGGTCCTTGCGGGAGCCGTCCATGAGCGGAATCCACACCGGGGAGGCTTCCAGGCGGCGCAGGGCCGCGTCCAGTTCCTCCGCGGTGGCCTGCGGAAGGTACCAACGCTGAGTCCACTCGATCACGCGGGCCCGGGCAAGGGGATCAGCCAGTTGACCCAGTTGCAGGGTGTTGGAGGCGATCGCATCCTCCACATCGTGCACGCTGTAAGAGATGTCGTCGGCGAGGTCCATGACCTGGGCTTCCAGGCACTTGCGGCCCTCGATGGCGCCTTCACGCATCCAGCGGAACACCGGCAGGTCGTCCTGGTAGACGCCGAACTTGAGGTTGGGTTTCCCATCCGGGCGCTGCGGTGCATCTTCGGCGCTCCACGGGTACTTGCACGTGGCATCCAATGCGGCGCGGGTGAGATTGAGACCGGCGGGATGGCCGTCCTCGGTGATGATCTTGGGCTCCAGGCGCACCAGGAGTCGCAGGGTCTGGGCATTGCCCTCGAAGCCGCCGATTCCCCGCGTCATGGCCGCGAGCGCCGTCTCCCCGTTGTGCCCGAAGGGCGGGTGCCCCAGGTCGTGGGAGAGACACGCAGCATCCACGACGTCCGGATCGCAACCGAGAGCCTTGCCCAGTTCGCGGCCGATCTGCGCTACTTCCAGGGAGTGGGTCAGGCGATTGCGGACAAAGTCATCCGTGCTCGGTGCGACCACTTGGGTCTTGGCGGCCAACCGCCGCAGAGCGGAGCTGTGCAGCACACGCGCGCGGTCTCGCTCGAAGTGAGAGCGGTGGCGGTTGTGGTGGTTCTCGGCCACGTACCGCTCGGCGTCCTCGTAGGCGTACCCGGCGGGCAGGATTCCCAGGCGATCAGGGGTGTGCAATCGGTTAGCCTCCGGAAACATCGAGTTCAGCGTGCACCAGGCCCAGACGTTCGGCGTCGCCCAGGATGCGGGAGTTCAACCAACCGTCCGGAAGGTGGGGTTTGCGCGGGTTGCCCGCGCGGCCGCGCGGCCCCTCCACGTCCTTGCCGGGGTAGGGCAGGTCCAGATCAAGCTGGTCGAGCAGTTCGCGCAGTCGCGCCAGGCTGGGCACCTGCGCCATCTGCGCGCGAAGCTCGCCGCCCACCGGGTAGCCCTTGAAGTACCAGGGCACGTGCTTACGGATTTCGCGGCAGCCCTTGGCCTCGTCACCGAATTCCTCTGCGAGCAGCTCGGCATGCCGGTAAATGGTCTCCGCGACCTTGCGGACTCCGGGCTTGTATCGCTTGGGGCTGCCCTCGAAAGCCGCCTGCAGGTCACCGAACAGCCACGGGCGGCCCTGGCAACCGCGGCCCACCACCACACCGTCCACGCCGGTCTGTTCGACCATGTGTACGGCGTCCTCCGCCGAGAAGATGTCGCCGTTACCGAGCACGGGGATGTCCGGTAGCGCTTCGCGCAGCCGTGCGATCGAGTCCCAGTCGGCCTTGCCGGAGTAGTGCTGCTGCAGAGTGCGACCGTGCAGGGCAACCGCGGCCACGCCTTCATCACGTGCCATCCGGCCCGCATCCAGGTAGGTCTGGTGCTCATCGTCAATGCCGATTCGCATCTTAATGGTCACCGGGATGTTCGCCTCGGAGGCCTCCTGAACCGCGGTGCGAATGATCGCCCGGAACAGGTCGGTCTTCCACGGCAGGGCAGAACCGCCGCCGCGCTTGGTGACCTTGGGGACCGGACAACCGAAGTTCAGGTCGATGTGATCCGCGCGGTCCTCCTGCGCGACCATGCGCACGGCCTTGCCAACGTTGACCGCGTCCACGCCGTAGATCTGGATCGAGCGCGGCGTCTCGTCCGGGTCGTGATGAATGATCCGCAGCGACTCCGGGCGGCGTTCGACCAGGGCCCGCGCGGTGACCATTTCGGTGACGTACAGTCCCCCGCCGTACTCGCGGCACAGCTTGCGGAAGGACTTGTTGGTCACCCCCGCCATGGGCGCCAGAACCACGGGCACGTCGATCGTCAACGGTCCCAGCTGCAACGGTTTCAGGTTCAACACGGCCAGTTCCCGGTCCGTGGTCTCAAGATCTATGGTGCTCATCGTGCGCCATTGTCTCACTATTCGAGTTAACGCGTGCCGAGCTGTCCACCTGCTCCAAGCGCACCGCGAGCTTGAACGCCCGCACCTGTTCGTCGCGGCGGCCCAGGGTTTTGTACACGGCTCCTAGATCCCGCAGACATTGCACCCACTCCCGCGTGTGGGCCTCCGGATCCGGCAGCGCGGGATAAAGGTTACTGGCGTGGTAGAGGGCGTGAGCGGCGTCATTCCAGGCCATCATGTCCTCGGCGAGCGCCGCGAGTCCCTTCCAACACATGATCTGTCCGGCAATGTCCCCGCGCAGCTCACAACCCGCGAGAACCTTCTCGTAGTGGTCGTTCGCCAGTCTGCGACGGCCGGCTGCCTGTGCCGCCGTGGCCAGGTGCGAGGTCCACCGCAGATCCTCGCGTGAGACGAACTCCACACCATGCTCGGTACCCATGGGCCGCGACGGGTCCGCCCCGGCCGCCGTGGCGCCCTCCTGGAACTCGCGATACGCGTCCCACGGGCGCCCCTCCAGCAGCAGGACGTCACCCAGACTCTCCAGGCACCGCACCCGCCCGCCCACGGATCGCGCGGTCCGCGGTGCGCGCCGGTACTGGGTCGCGGCCAGCCGGTAATGGTGTTCCGCTCCTGGCAGGTCAGCAGAATCTCGCGCCAAGTCCCCCAACGACGACGCCGCATCGCCGGCTACCAGCCACACCTCACCCAGTCGTGCGGTGCGCAGGGCGGCCTCGAAGGACTCTCGCGCCACCGCGGTATCCCCGGTTTTGAGGGCCGCGAGTCCGCGTTTGAGTCGTCGTTTGGCACTGGCCGCTGCGAACACGGGTGACTCCTAGGGGTGAGTGACATTTTTGGCAGAGGATCGCACAATACCTAGCCTCATTCTGGCGAACCTCTGCCCAGAATGTTCAGCGCCTGGGGCTCGACAGAAAGCTCCGCAGGAATCAGAGGATCCTGCGGCCCGCTTCGGACGGTTGCAAGGTCAAAAAGAGCGGTTCGCGGAAGCCGTTCTGGGCAAAGCACAACTGCACGGCCGCGGCCAGCCGATCCACGGACTCCAACGACACCAGGGCAATCACCGATCCGCCGAATCCGCCACCCACGACCTTGGCACCCAGCGCACCCGCGGACAGGCACCCGTCCACCGCGGCATCTAGTTCCGGGACGGTGACCTCGCAGTCATCTCGCATGGATTCATGACCCTCCACCAGGAGGCGACCCACGAACGCCCAGTCGGGGGAATCCGAGTGCAGCTCATCGGCGATCTGCACCGAGCGCACCATCTCTGTCATCGAATGTCGCAGCCTCAACCGAGTGTTCTCACGGTCCTCGGTGAGCTCCGCGCCCACCTCAAGAAGGTGATCGAAGCGATCGAGGACGGCAGCGGCGTCGTCGGGGGTGGGATGCTCAGGAAGCGCATCGCGCAACGTGGGCACATCCAAGACCGCTGCCGCGGCCTCGCACTCGGCCCGGCGGGAACTGTACTGACCATCCGCGAGCTTGTGCGGGGCGCGGGTATCGATGGCCAGCCACGTGAGGCCGGCGAGCGCGGGATCGGCGGGTAAGCGGACGACGTCGAAATCGCGGCAGTCCAGCGCCAGGATCTCCCCCGCGTGCGAGCGCAGGGACGCCGTCTGGTCCAGGCCGCCCGTGTTGGCACCCACGATGTAGTTTTCTGCGTCCATGCAGGCGCGAGCGAGGGCTCGGCGTAAGGCGTCGTTCGGGTGATCGTTGCCGGTGTTCAAGGAGAACAGCGAGAGCGCCACCGAGCATTCGAGAGCGGCGGAGGAGGCGAGCCCGGCCCCGATCGGCACCGTGGAGTCGACCATCAGGTCCGCCCCGAAACTCGTAGGCAGCCCGAGTTCGGGCACCGCGACGGGGTGCGCGGATGCCCCGCGGGCCACCCGATTCATCCCCCAGGCCACGCCGGCCACGTATCCGAACCACCCGGAGATGACCCCGGGTTCAATGTCGTCGATGCGGGTGGAACGGGGGCGGTCATCGGCCACGGACTCGTCCGCGTCCTGCATCGACTGAGCGTTGAGCACGCCGTCCTCACGAGGCGCAGCGGCCGTCAACGTGACGTACTGATGAGCGAACGGGAGGCACATACCACCGGAGAAATCCACGTACTCGCCCATGAGATTGGCGCGGCCGGGTGCGGCCCACACACCCACCGGTGCGCGGCCATAAGCCTCTTCGAACTTCTGGCTCAGCCGCTGTGCCCGCTCGAGGACATCCGGCTGACCGACCCACCGTGGGCGCGCGAAATCTTCCGGTGTGGCGGTTTCGCTGAGCTCACAGGACACGGGCGGATTCCTCACATGACGTTGACACCGGGGTGCGACGGACTGGGCTGACAAACCATTGTCCACTACCCGGCGCGGAAGTAGTGCTCCAGCTCCTCCAGCGACTTGTCCTTGGTCTCCGGAGCCACCCGGTACACCCACACCAGCGCGATGACCTGCAGCACCACGAAGATCAGGATCGTGTACCCCACGCCCAGCGAATCGGTGAGGATCGGGAACGTCAGGCCCACCACGAACGTCATCATCCACAAGATCCAAGCGCACACACCCATACCCACGCCACGCACGTTCAGCGGGAAAATTTCGGACATGTACAGCCAGGTCACCGTGCCGATGCAGCACTGCATGAACCCCACGAACACCACGATGCACGCGAGGATCACCCACGCTCGCGCCTCGTTGGTTTCCGGGATCAGCAAGTAGGACAGCGCAAAGGCCGTCAACGACGTCGCCGTGCCCGCCAAGCCGGTCAGCAACAGTTTGCGGCGCCCCACGTACTTGAGCAGGTACATGGCCAGTCCCACGGCCAGCACCCCCACCACGCCCGGGATGATGTTCGCGTAGAAAGCGCCGTTACCGCCGAAACCGACGTCCTGGAGAACGGTCACGCCGTAGTACTGGATGGCGTTGATGCCGGAGATCTGGTTGATGATGGCCATGGACGCGCCCAGGATGAAGATCCTGCGGATCCAGGGAATGCGCACCAGGTCCATGACCCGCGCGGTGGGGCGGTTCTTGTCCTCTTCGGCCAGTTGGAGGACGGTCTCGCCCTCCCTCGAGTCGTAGGCGTCTTCTCTGATGCGGCGGAGCACCTCGAACATTCGGTCGACGGAACCGTTGCGCGCCAGCCAGCGCGGTGACTCGGGGACCACAATCATGCCGACCCAGAGGATCAGCGCGGGGATGGTGGCGAGGACCAACATGTAGCGCCACACGTGCGGGATGTGGCCGAACGCGGTAGCGAGTCCGGCGTTGAAGACGAACGCGAGTGCCTGCCCACCCACGATCATGAGTTCGTTCTGGGCAACCACGCGACCCCGCAAATGTGCGGGCGCCAGTTCCGCCAAGAACACCGGGACGATCACGGAGGCCGCACCGACGGCCAGGCCGAGGATGCAGCGAAATGCCACGAGGGTCGTGACGGTCGGCGCTGTTCCACAGCCGATCGTTGCAATCACAAAGATGACGGCCAGGATCAGCAGGACTCTACGGCGACCGAAATGGTCGGCCAGCTTGCCGCCGAAGGCCGCACCCCATGCCGCACCGAACGGCAGAATCGAAGCAACCAGACCCTCCAGGAACGGCGTGAGCTGAAGGTCATCCACCATGGATGGCAGGGCACCGTTGATCACTCCGGTGTCGTAGCCGAACAGCAGACCACCGAACGTGGCCACCGTGGCAATAAACTTGAGCCGCCTGTTCATGGGCGGTTTACTCTCCGCGGGCACCGTTTTCAATGACATGGCCGTCCTTTCTCCATAGAACGTCATACCACTGACGGTCACTCGGAACCCAACCGCTGGTCGGGTTTCGCAGTAACGATGCCTCCGGATGGGAACTATGGAGTGATGCCGTGCTCGGAAAGTTTGGTTTTGAACGCCCGCCACATGTTTGCGTAGCTGAAATCCTCGGTGATCTTCGCCCGACCCGCGCTCGCCAACGCCTCGCGTTCCGATGATGACTCCACGAGGTGGCCGATGACGCGCTGCCACCCTTTGCTGTCCCCCACGGAAACGGGAGCGGCGTATGACGCGTCAAAATATTCGCTGAGTGCGGTCGTTGCGGTGTAGGCCACAGCCGCCCCGGAAGCCGCTGCTTCTAAGGCAACCGATTGGCCCGTGGGATACGCCAGTTCTTCAGTCGGGACGGCGACGATCTTGGCACGCCTCAGCATCGCGCGGTATTGGTCGAACGGCACGACTCCGTGCACGACCACGTTGTCCGGCACAGTCAATCCGGCGAGATTCGCGGGCTGACACAGGACATGGACAGTGACGTCCAGGTCCCCCACTCCATCGAAGAACGTTCCGTAATCGCGTCCGTGATCAAACCCTGCGGCGAGAACGTCGATATCCCGTTCAACATCTTCACCGTCGAACAGTTCCGGCGCGCAGCCGAACGGGATGGCATCCACCTGTTCCGGTCTGAACCCGGCGTCGATCAGGATCTCGATCTGATTGCGGCTCAGTGTGAGGATCAGGTCAACTGCCTCGAACTGCCGGACCAGCGCACGGCGGTCCTCTGGATTCGCCTTAGAGATCCATTCGGCCAGCCAGCACGAAATCATGACCATGGGTGTTCCTGCGTAAGGCGGGATTCCACGTCTCTTGAGCTGAGCCGCGAACTTTGAATTGGGTTCCAGCAGTCCGAGAATCAGATCCGCCCGCTGGGCTTTGGGTATGGATCGGACCGGAACATCAATCTTTGTGCTGGTGCGATGTTCGATGACATCGCGAAGCTTGCGCGGCAGCCTTCCCTGAAGCGGTTGAACACCGCTCAGTTCAAATCCCAGATCCGGCAAGAGGTCTATGCCGTATGGGCCTTGCCGGAAATCACCTTCGAAGAGAACCAGGGTCTTCACGCGAGTCACACACCTTGCAGGGGACTGAGAGGGCGTCCTGAGCCTAGTCGACCAGCGTCACCGTCTCCGTGACCACGTGCGCCACCCCAGTCTCGAGCAGGTTGTCCACGACAGCCACCAGTGGGGTCATGGAGTCGTCCACTTCGAGCTCGACCGGGTAGTCGTTGACGAGCAGGGCCAGCAGCTTCTCCACCGCCTCGCCGGTTCCCGCTTCGCTGTGTTCTGCACATGGCACGTAGCCCAGCAGCACGTCAGCCGCCTCGAACTCGGCTGGTTCCTGATCCGGGTTGTGCGGATCGAACGGACGGTAGCTCACGGCGAAGGCCGAAATGGGAGCCTTGCCACCGGAAGCCCCGGTCCCGTCGCGCAGTACCACGGCACCGAAGGCACCGGCCTTGTCCGACAGCAACTGCTGATTGACGGCGCCAATTCCGATGTCACCCACGGGATCCCACTCGTGCACCGAACGGTAGAACTCCCACACGGCGCGCGTGAGTTCCACCGAACCGGTCGCGAGATCCTCAACGGTCTGAGCGGGAGTACCGTCCGCGTTCTGCCCCAGCGTGGGCATCGGCAGCGCGCCAGCGTTGACGCGGACGACGCGTGACCGCATGGCCGGACGCAGCCCCTCGGCCTGAGCAAACCGCTGCCCGACCGACTCCGGAGTCACCCGGGTGCGCAGGGCACTGGCGCCCGACGGTGCCTGCTCGGCTTCCGCGCGCAACCGGGCCACGAGCTCGCGGCCAATTCCTTCGCGCTGCCGATCCGGCGCAACCTCCACGTAGGCCCACAATCGCTGCGGGTGCCACGGGGATTCGTACACCACCCCCGCGCCCACGGGCACACCGGAATCGGTGGCCACGAGCGTGCGGGAGAAAGCGGCGTCGTCGTTGGCACCCAAACGGGCGCGGAAGGCTTGGGCGGGGGCCGACGGCGCGTCCGGCCAGACCTCCAGCAAGCGGAGGTCGTCGTCTTCGCGCCACGGACGGTACTCGATGCTCATGCGGTCCTTACTTCTCGAGACGCTCGGCGAGGTACTGGCTCACGCGGTCCAGGCCAACGCGCTCCTGCGTCATTTCGTCGCGGGAACGGATGGTCACGGCTTGGTCTTCGAGGGTATCGAAGTCCACGGTGACGCAGAACGGCGTGCCGATCTCGTCCTGGCGGCGGTAACGACGGCCGATGGCGCCGGCGTCGTCGTAGTCGATGTTCCAGCGGCGGCGCAGCTCGGCGTCCAGGTTCTGGGCGACCGGCTTGAGGTCGTCCTTCTTGGACAACGGCAGCACCGCAGCCTTGACCGGGGCCAGGCGCGGATCGAGCTTGAGCACGGTGCGCTTGTCCACGCCGCCCTTGGTGTTGGGGGCCTCGTCCTCGACGTAGGCGTCGACCAGGAAGGCCATCATGGAGCGGGTCAGGCCAAAGGACGGTTCGATCACGTACGGCGTGTAGCGGTCGCCGGACGCCTGATCGAAGTACTGCATCTTGTCGCCGGAGTGCTCGGTGTGGTTGGACAGGTCGAAGTCCGTGCGGTTGGCCACGCCCATGAGCTCGCCCCACTCGGAGCCCTGGAAACCGAAGCGGTACTCGATGTCGATGGTCCCGTCCGAGTAGTGCGCGCGCTCATCCGCGGGCACGTCGAAGCGACGCATGTTGTCCGGGTTCACGCCCAAATCCACGAACCAGTCCCAGCACGCCTCGACCCACTCGTCGAAGTACTTCTGGGCGTCGTCCGGGTGGATGAAGTACTCGATCTCCATTTGCTCGAACTCGCGCGTACGGAAGATGAAGTTACCCGGGGTGATCTCGTTGCGGAACGCCTTGCCGATCTGCCCGATGCCGAACGGCGGCTTCTTACGCGATGCGTTGAGCACGTTGAGGAAGTTCACGAAGATGCCCTGGGCGGTCTCGGGGCGCAGGTAGTGCTTGCCCTCTTCGTTGTCCACGGGGCCCAGGAAGGTCTTCATCAGACCGGAGAACTGCTGCGGCTCGGTCCACTTGCCGTCCTGACCGGTCTCCGGGTCCTTGACGTCCGCCAAGCCGTTGACCGGCGGGTGACCGTGCTTGGCCTCGTAGGCCTCGAGCAGGTGATCGGCGCGGTAACGCTTGTGGGTGTGCAGCGATTCGACCAGCGGGTCGGTGAAGGTCTCCACGTGGCCGGAAGCTTCCCACACGGCCGAGGGCAGGATGATGGACGAGTCCAGGCCCACCATGTCCGCGCGGCCGCGCACGAAGGTCTGCCACCACTCACGCTTGATGTTTTCCTTCAGTTCCGCGCCCAAGGGTCCGTAGTCCCACGCGGAGCGCGAACCGCCGTAAATTTCACCCGCCTGAAAGACAAAACCTCGGCGCTTGGCCAGGGAGATGACATTGTCCAGGGTGGTTTTGGCAGCCATGCGTGCTCACATCCGTTTCTCGCCCGACCGCTGGCTGCGGCCGCGCGCGTGGAATCAGTTGGGTGGTTCTTGAGGGCGCTACTGACGACGACGCCGCGGGGCGGCTTTCGTGCGCTCGGCACCACGAATGAGACGCCCGAGATGACGTCTCTGTTCCAGGGTAGCCACTACGCGGAAAACTCGCCTAACTCGCCGGTTCGAGGTGAGTCAGACGAGTCTTCGTAGCGGTTTCTCTTGCGGGGTTTAGACGAATGCCGAGACGCCGGTCAACGCCCGGGACACGATGAGTGCGTTGATGTGATAGCTGCCCTCATAGGTGTAAATGGCCTCGAGGTCGCCCAGCACCTTGGAGATCTCGTAGTCGCTGAGCAGGCCGTTGCCACCGAGCGCATCGCGCGCCAACAACGCCGATTGACGGCCCAGTCGCGTAGCCGTGGACTTGGCGATGGCCGCGTGCATCATCTCGAGCCTGCCGGTCTCCTGCAGTCGTGCCATCTGGACCATCATCGCGGAGCTTGCGGCCAGATTGCCGGCGATCTCCGCCATGGCCTGCTGGATCACCTGGAAACGCGCCAGCGGCTTGCCGAACTGGAGGCGCTCGAGCGAGTAGTCACGCAGGATGTCCAAAATGGCCTGCTGGGCGCCCACGGCCTGCCACCCGACCCAGGCTCGGGAATCCTTCAGGAGTTCGTTGGCGGCATCGAAGCTGATGGCGCCGGGCAGGAGCGCGGAGCGGGGTACGCGGATCTCGTTGAGCACGATGTCCGCGTTCTGCATGATGCGCAGACCCATTTTGTTGGCGATCTTCGTGGCCGTGTAACCGGGGTGGGTGGTGTCCACGGCAAAGCACTTGATCAGACCGTCCGCGGTGTCGCGGGCCCACACGAGGGCGACCGCAGCCACGGTACCGGCACCGATCCAGCGCTTTTCACCTTGGATGACCCATTCGTCACCGTCCAACGTGGCGGTGGTGGCCAGGCCACCAGCGATGTCGGAACCGTGGGTGGGCTCGGTCAGGCAAAAGGCGCCCAACTGCGTCAGCTCGGAGAGGCCGGGCAACCACTGGGCTTTCTGTTCCTCCGAGCCCAGTTCCGCAATCGTTCCCACGATCAGTTCGTTGTGGATGCCAATCAGCGCGGACAGTGAGACGTCCGCCCGTGCGATCTGCGAGTGCACGATGCCCTGGAACAACCGTGAAGAACCATCCAGGAACAGTTTGCCGAGTCCCAGTTCCGCGAGCGCGGGCAGCAGCTCGGTGGGCAGGTGCTCACGATTCCACGGGTCGATGGACTGCTTGCGCACGTGGGTCTGCAAATGCTCCTTGATCATGGCCAAGCGCTCACGTTCGGCCGGATCGAGGAGGGACTCCACGTGCAGAAGGTCGACGTCCGGCAAGAGGCTCTGTGGTGCCTTACCGGACTGGGAGAGGGTCGCGCTGGTCATGATCGTGGTCCTCAAATTTCTCGGTATTCCGATTGTGGTCTTTCCAACTATAGGCCTTCCAAGTATATTTATGGTGTCGTGAGTCACATTTTTTTGCCAACGGACTCTTCAGAGCCGTTGCCGCCACCTGGTGAGCACGGCACGTCAGGATCACGACCGCATATCTAGGAGGCCTCGAAAGCCATGACCGTGACGAACGAATTTCGCACCGCCCGTGACCACCTGGTGTCACTCCAACAGGACTGGGAGCGTGCCCGCGAGGAATTCGTGTGGCCTCGCTTCGACCACTTCAACTTCGGTTTCGACTGGTTCGACCAGGTTGCAGCATCCCCCGAGCGCAAGGACCAGGATGCGCTGATCATTCTCGAAGAGGACGGCTCAGAGTTGCGCCGGACCTTCGGCGAGCTCGGCCGCGACTCGAACAAGGTGGCCAACTGGCTGCGGGAGCAGGGCGTGCAGCGCGGTGACCGCGTCATTCTCATGCTCAACAACCAGGTGGAACTGTGGGAGTCGATGCTCGCCTGCATCAAGCTCGAGGCCGTCATGGTTCCCACCACCACACAAATGGGACCCGCAGACCTCGAGGACCGGGTGACCCGCGCCGAAGCCAAGTGGGCCATCGTGGGTATGCAGGACGCCCCCAAGTTCGCCCCGGTGGACGGCGACTACACCGTGATCTATGTGCCCGGCGTCTACACCCCGGCCGACCAGGTCAAGGAGCCGCAAGCCGGTGGCCGCACCGTCATCAACTACAATGAGGCCTACGACGCCTCCCCCGAACTGAGCCAGGACTCCCCCACCGGTGCGGATGAGACCCTACTGCTCTATTTCACCTCCGGCACCACGTCTAAGCCCAAACTCGTGGAGCACACGCACACCTCCTACCCCGTGGGGCACCTGTCCACCATGTACTGGATCGGACTGGAACCCGGCGACATCCACCTCAACGTGGCCTCGCCGGGTTGGGCCAAGCACGCGTGGTCCAACTTCTTTGCTCCCTGGATCGCCGAGGCCACCATCTTCGTGTACAACTTCCGCAAGTTCGACGCCGCCGCGCTCATGAGCGTGATGGACAAGATCGGCGTGACCAGCCTGTGCGCACCGCCCACCGTGTGGCGCATGCTCATCAAGGCAGATCTGAGCCTGTTGCAGACTGCACCCCAGAAGACCGTGTCGGCTGGTGAGCCACTCAACGCCGAGGTCATCGAGCAGGTCAACCGGGCCTGGGGTTGCACGATTCGCGACGGCTTCGGCCAGACGGAATCCTCCCTGCAGGTGGCCAACACCCCCGGACGCCGCATCGTGATTGGCTCCATGGGCGTACCGCTTCCCGGTTTCGATGTGGTGCTCATCGATCCGATGACCGATGAGGAAGCGGACGAGGGAGAACTCTGTCTGCGTCTGGACCCCCGCCCGGTGGGTCTGATGCGCGGCTACTACGGCGACAAGGCCAAGACCGATGATGTGTTCCGCAACGGTCTCTATCACACCGGTGACGTGGTCTCCCGTGACGAGAACGGCATCTTCACCTACGTGGGCCGCGCGGATGACGTGTTCAAGTCCAGTGACTACAAGGTCTCGCCGTTCGAGTTGGAATCGGTTCTGGTCGAGCACCCGGCGGTCATGGAAGCGGCCATTGTGCCGACCCCCGACGAGCTGCGGTTGGCCATCCCCAAGGCCTTCGTGACCTTGAGTTCGGGGTACGAGCCCACCGCGGAGACTGCCACGGAAATCCTGCAGTTCTGCCTGAGCAAGTTGCCTCCGTACAAGCGCATCCGCCGGATCGAGTTCTTGGAACTGCCCAAGACGATCTCCGGCAAGATTCGGCGTGTGGAGCTCCGGAAGGCGGAGGAACAACGGTCCGAATCGGGTGAGGCGCCGGAGGGCTACGGCACGGAATTCCGTGAGGAAGACCTGACGCTCAAGCGCTAGAGCTCCTTCAACGGCCGGTGGCGCAGATATGACACCGGCCGTTGCTCCTCCCCCGGTCAGAGTTCCCCCAACCCCCGGAATAGAATGGTCCAATGTCCAATAGTCGTACGCTCACGAACGATCCGATTGCGGAAGCCCAGCGCAACTGGGTGCGCAATGGCTGGGAAGATGCCTCGGGTCCCATGGCTGCCGTCACGGCCATCATGCGGGTCCAGCAGATCCTGCTGGCAGAGGCCGAGCAGGTACTCAAGCCCTTCAAACTGACCTTCGCCCGCTACGAGCTCATTGCCCTGCTCAGCTTCACGCGGGAACAGCAGATGCTCATGAAGCGCGCCAGCGCCCTGCTGCAGGTTCACCCGACGTCGGTGACCAATGCGGTGGATCGACTGGAGGACGCCGGCCTGGTCAAGCGCGAGCCCCTCAAGACGGACCGTCGGGCCATGACCATCGTGCTGACCGCCAAGGGGAAAAAGATCGCGGCCGAGGCCACGGCGGCCTTGAACCAGGAGTTATTCCTGCAAACAGGTTTCGAGCCCGACGAGGTGGACTCGTTGATCAGCATTCTGAGTCGCTTCCGCGCCCGTTCCGGGGACTTCGAGGACTCGCCAACTGCCCCGTGAGCACTGAATCCGGTACATCCGGCCCGAAACAACTGGCCGCGTAGGGTCCGGATTTTCGGTCGTTTCCGCCACTCAGTCATGACGCTGGGAGCCAGGCAAGACTCGTGCCCCGCCTCCGGGAGATCGGAGACGGGGCACGAGTTCTGTTGGGACGCTACTTCGCGTTGCCGCTGTCCTCACGGATGGTGTTGATGATTCCGGAGAAGTCCTGTCGGGCACCCTCACCGTCGGAGAACTTCTTGTAGATCTCCGCAGCCAACTGACCCATTTGGGCATCCACGCCCGTCTGCTCAATGGCGGTCACGGCCAGGTTGAGGTCTTTGGACATCAGCGCACCACCGAAACCGGGCTGGTAGTCGTTGTTGGCCGGGCTCGTGGGAACCGGCCCCGGCACGGGGCAGTTGGTGGTCAGTGCCCAGCACTGGCCGGAAGCCTTGGAGACCACGTCGTACATGGCCTGATGTTCCAACCCGAGCTTCTCGGCGAGGACGAAGGCCTCACTGACGGCCACCATGGAGATCCCCAGGATCATGTTGTTGCAGATCTTCGCGGCCTGTCCCATGCCGTTGTCACCGCAGTGCACGATCCGGGCACCCATGATGTCCAGGAGGGGGTAGATCTCCTGATACACGTCGTCCGGTGCGCCCACCATGAACGCGAGAGTTCCGGCCTGAGCACCCACCACACCGCCGGAGACCGGGGCGTCGGCAGCCTTGAAACCGGCCTCCTTGGCCAGGGTGGCCACCTCCTGAGCCTCGGAGATGTTGATGGTCGAGCAATCCAGGAAAGTGGCACCGGCCGGGGCCGCGGCGAGAAGGCCCTCGGCGCCGTCGGCACCCGTGTAGGCGGCCTTCACGTGCTGGCCGGAGGGGAACATGGTGACGACCACCTGCGCGTCCCGCACGGCCTCCTGAGGGCTGTCCGCCACGGTGATCCCGTTTTCACGAGCGACATCGAGCGCAGCGGGGACCACGTCGAAACCGGTCACGGGGACGCCCGCTTGAACCAGGTTCACGGCCATCGGCCCGCCCATGTGCCCCAACCCCAGGAACGCTACGCGCGGCGGGGTGGCTGTCGGTGAAGTGTTCATGACTCTCCTTCGAGTTCGGAAATCAGGGACTCGGTATGACGTCAGCTACCTTCGGGCATCACGAAGCTGGCGCCTTCCTTGGCACCCGAGGGCCAGCGCGTGGTGACCGTTTTGGTCTTGGTGTAGAACTTCAGACCGTCCGTACCGTGCTGGTTCAAATCGCCGAAGCCCGAGGCTTTCCAGCCGCCGAAGGTGTAGTACGCAATCGGCACGGGAATCGGGACATTGACACCCACCATGCCGACCTCCACACGGGTGGTGAAGTCACGGGCCGTGTCACCGTCGCGAGTGAAGATGGCCACGCCGTTGCCGTATTCGTGCTCGCTGGGCAGTCGGAGGGCTTCCTCGTAGTCCGCGGCACGGGCGATGCACAGCACCGGGCCGAAGATCTCTTCCTTGTAGATGCGCATATCCGGGGTCACGCGGTCGAACAACGTGGCACCGACCCAGAAACCGTTGGGGTGACCGTCAACGGTCGCACCGCGTCCGTCCACGAGCAGCTCAGCGCCCTCGTCCACACCAATTCCGATGTAGTTCTCGATGCGCTCCTTGGCGTCCTTGCCGACCACGGGACCGAAGTCGGAAGATTCATCCAGCGACGGGCCCAACGTGAGCTTGTCAATGCGTTCGCGCAGCAACTCCACGAGCTTGTCCGCGGTGGCCTCACCCACGGGAACGGCCACGGAGATCGCCATGCAACGCTCACCGGCAGAACCGTATGCCGCACCCATGAGGGCATCGGCAGCCTGCTCGAGATCCGCGTCCGGCATGATCACCATATGGTTCTTGGCGCCGCCGAAGCACTGCGCGCGCTTGTTGTGCTTGGCCGCTCCCATGTAGATCGACTGGGCGATCGGAGAGGAACCGACAAATCCGATGGCCTTGATGCGGGGATCTTCGATGAGAGTGTCCACCGCGGTCTTGTCACCGTGGATCACGTTCAGGGTGCCCTCGGGCATACCGGCCTCAAGAGCCAGCTCGGCCAGGCGAACGGGCACGGATGGGTCACGCTCGGAGGGCTTGAGGACAAAGGTGTTACCGGCGGCCAGGGCAATGCCGGCCTTCCACAGCGGGATCATGGCGGGGAAGTTGAACGGGGTGATACCCGCGACCACCCCGAGCGGCTGACGTAGCGAGTGCACGTCGATCCCGGTACCCGCCGCGGTCGAGTACTCACCCTTGAGCAGATGGGGTGCACCTGCAGCGAACTCGACCACCTCGACACCTCGCTGGATGTCGCCCTTGGCATCCGGGAAGGTCTTGCCGTGCTCGTTGGAGAGCAGCGTGGCCAGCTCGTCCATGTTCTCGTTGATGAGATCCACCCACTTGAGCAACACTCGACCGCGGCGCTGCGCATTGGTGGTGGACCACTTGGCGAAGGCCTGCTGCGAGGAATCGATCGCATTCTCTACTTCCTCGACCGAGGCCAGAGGAACCTGAGCGGCTACCTCACCCTTGACCGGGTTGTAGACGTCTTGGAAGCGTCCGGACGTGCCTTCTACGCGGCGGCCGGAAATGAAGTGAGGAACCTGAGTCATTGGTGCTCTCCTGAATGGTTGGTGCGTCGCGCTGTGACGTGTGTCTCACAGATAATCTAACGACAAACCATTGGACATGCAACTAATTTTTTCGGTTCGTTCTCCACGCCGACGCCGCTCGGTCCGGCCTCGCGGTTCGGACGGGTTGATTCGCCGGCACCAACTCTGCGATCACGCTGCGTGCGACGACGGGCGGTTCCGTTGACGAGGTCAGTCGATGTCTTCACCCGCGAGCGCCTTGGCTCCCAGGCTCTCCTCCTCCGCGGCTTCCCAGACCTCACGGGCCGCGGAGAAGGTGAGAATCACGATGAACAGTCCCAGAATGATGTCCGGCCAGCCGGACATGGTCAGTGCCGTGATCCCGCCCATCATGATGATCGCGATGTTGATGAGCACATCGTTGCGGGCCGCCAGGAACGCAGCGGTTCCCATGGATCCGGCGTGTTTCCGATGGCGCGCCAGCAGCAGGGCACACACGAGATTGACCACGGCCGCTCCCCCGGCGGTGATTGCCAGCAGGAACGGATCCGGGGCTTGCGGGTCGAAGGCCTTACGCACCAATTGCACGGCGGCCGCGAGCGCGGGGATCAGAATGATGATCGCCATGATCCGTCCGGCGACGGCCTGGGCCCGTACCGTCCAGCCCAGCGCAATGAAAATGAGCAGATTGATGGCCACGTCCTCTAGGAAGTCCACGCCGTCCGCAAACAGGGCCACTGAGCCGATGCTCAGAGCAACCCCCATTTCCACGAAAAAATAACTGAGGTTCAACGCCGCGACCACGAGAACCGTGATGCGCAGTGACCGGACGAGCTGAGAGGATGGGCCCATGAGCGAAGAGATTACCGAAGAACTGCCCATCCGCGATGACATGATCCGTTTGGGTCAGGCGCTCAAACTGGCCAATCTGGCCGACGACGGCAACCACGCCAAGGAGCTCATTGCCGAAGGCGTAGTGATCGTGAACGGCAAGGAAGAACAACGCCGCGGTGCTCAGTTGCACCACGGCGATGTCATTGAGGTCCTGGGAGCAGACCTCCCAGCGGTGAAGATCGTCAGCCCTGCGGGCGAGGTTTCCACGGAAGAGTGACGACCACCAGCCCCAGCAGCGTCACCAGCGTTCCAATGATCGTGACCGGGGTGACGATGGTATTGGGTGTAGGCACGATCAGGTCCAGCACGAGTGCGGAAATCAGCATGCCCGCCACCATGCCCAGGCTGGTTTCCAGCACGCCGAAGTGCTTGGGCAGCACACTGGACGCGGCCACGTGGATGATGCCCAAGATGCCTCCGGCGTAGAGCCACCACTGACCGGGCCACACCCACGGTCCGGGATCCGAGATTCCGCGCGCAATGAGCACGGTCACGATGAGCGCGAGCGTGCCCGCGGCGAAATTCGTCAGCGTGGGTGTGATGGGCGTACCTGCCTTGGCACCGATGCCGGCGTTCCAGGCGGTCATAATCGCGTTTCCCAGACCCGCCAGCACGGACAGCGTGGCGAAAAGAATGAGCAGCGGCAGTGATGCCGCCAGATCGGTCGCCGCGAATCGCGGGGCCATGGCCACCAGGGCGGCCACGATGATGATGGCGGTCCCCACCACGCGGTAGCTGGTCAGGTACTTGACGCCTCCCGGGCCCACGCCAAAGCGATCGACGATCAGCGAACCGACCGACTTACCGAACACGAGCCCCAGGATGTAGACGGACAGGCCCAAGACCACCGTGGTCATCGCTTGCGTGACGATCATGAAGCCACCCAGCACACCCGCGGTGAGATACCACCACGGAACCTCGCCGCTCTTCACCGCCGCGGGAATTCGAGAAGCACCCCGGCGGCCGGCGGGAGTCACGATAGTGACGACCAGGATGATCAGAAATGCGGAGGAAAAGCTGACGAGCGCTGCCCCGTAGGGATCACTCACGGCATGTCCCAGCTCACCGTTGACCCTGGATTGCAATGCCTGGGCGGTGCCAGCGAGCAAGCTCACGACGAGGCCCACGGTCAGCGCCACGGCACCGCGCGCGGACGCCACCGGGGGTTTCTTGTTTCCGGCCGCAGGCGAAGTCTTGGATTCCACCGTGGTTTGAACAGTCATGGCGCCCAATGTAGGTGCGGCATGCCCCTCAGGGCACGCCGCCTGTCACGCTTCGTAGCAATCGGACTCGCTGCGGAGCCGTTACGTGGAACCGGTGGGCGTCACCGCACCACGTGCTGCAGGTACTCCTTGACGTGCCCCAATTCCTGCGGGGACACTCCGTGGCCGATTCCCCGGTACTGCACCTTGGTCACCTCGGCATGATCAACGCACCAGTCCGCCGTTGCATCCACCATGGCCTGCGGAATGACCGGGTCCTCGGGATCGCGGCCCCAGAACATCTGCAGGGGGTGCTCCACGAGGTAGTCGTCGCGGAAGAAGTCCGCGTGAGCGTCGTCGTCGGCGATCGGCACTACAAAACCGGACAGGCCGACCACGGCGTCCACGGTTTCGGGAATGTGCCGGGCCACGCTCGTGGCGACCGCCATGCCCTGGGAGAAGCCGAGCAGGAACACGCGTGAGTGGTTCTTGGCTTGTTCCTCGACCCACTCCGCCACGGGACGAACCGAGTCCACCACGGCCTCGGTCGAGAAACTCGCGTCCGCTGACAACGGGAACCATTGGTAGCCCATCTGCGCTCGCTGGGGAGCCCGCACCGAAGCGTAGGTGGCTCCCGGTAGGAGGGCCGGAATCAAGGCCATCAGGTCCTCTTCGTGGGATCCGTAGCCGTGGAACAACACCACGAGCGGGGTGTCGGCACGTTGGGCGGGCTCGTTGTTCCAGATCACAAACGGGGTATCACTCATGTGACCATCCTGACATGACTCGCGGGTGCCTCATATTCGGCCCGTGCATCACTGGGTGGTGAGTGGTAGAAAAGTGCGTATGGCTTTACCTGAAACTTCCCCCGAGCACGACGAACCCCAGAACCACACGGCCTCCGAAAGAGACGAACACCCCACTCCCCCGGCCCACCCCTGGCACCGCATGGTGTCCATCGGCGATTCCTTCACGGAAGGGGTGGGCGACCCTGACGAGCAGGTCCCCGGCGGGCACCGCGGTTGGGCCGACCGCGTGGCCGAAGAACTGGACCGGCTCACGGATGACTTCGCCTACGCCAATCTGGCCATTCGCGGTCGTCTTTACCAACCGATCATCGACGAACAGTTGGAACCGGCGCTCGCTCTGGAGCCGGACCTCGTCACCATCAGCGCGGGTGGCAACGACATGCTGCGCCCCGGGGCGGACCCGGACGCCATCGCGCAGAAACTGGACGGCGTGATCGCGCACATCGCGGAGACCGGCGCCACCGTGGTGATGTTCGACGGGCCCGATGTGGGCAACACTCCGGTGCTCCGCAGCATCCGCGGCCGCGTGGCCATTTGGAATGAGAACGTGCGTGTGATTGCGGCTCGCCACGGTGCAGTGATGACCGATCTGTGGGGATTGCATGAACTGGCCGATCCGTTGATGTGGGCGCCGGATCGACTGCACTTCTCTCCCCTGGGTCATCAGCGGATCGCGGTGGAAGTCCTGGATTCCCTGGGCGTCGACCACGGACTAGTTCCCGATGCCCTGGAAGCACAACCTGCCAGGACAAAGCGGGAAGTCCGCAGGGATGATCTCGTGTGGGCTCGGAAGCACTTTGCGCCGTGGGTTGCCCGCCGCCTCACCAAGCGCAGTTCGGGAGACTCCATCACCGCCAAGCGGCCGAAATTCGGCCGAGCCGTGATCCCGGGTGCGGGTGAACAAGCGAATGCGCAGATTTCAAGCGACCGGCACCCCTCCGACCCGGAGGCCGGACAGGGTTAGTCCTTCAACACCGACTTCTTGAGCAGCATGCCCAGCTGAGGTGCCTCGATCAAGAACCCGTCGTGACCGCTCGGCGAGCTGATCATGTGCAGGGTCTGCTCACCCGGCAGCGCCCGCACGAGTTCGGCCGATTCCGCAGGGAAGAACAACCGGTCCGAATCGACCCCGGCCACGAGCCACTCGCACGAGGTGCCTGCCAGCACTTCTTCCAAGCTGCCGCGGCCACGCGTGATGTCGTGGGACATCAGGGTCTCGTTGACGCTCAGGTACGAGTTCGCGTCAAAGCGACCCGCGAGCTTGGAGGCCTGGTGGTCCAGGTAGCTTTCCACGCGGTAGCGGCCTCGCTCGGCCGTGTAGGTCCCGTCCACGTCCTCATTCGGCTGGGCCTCACGGCCGAACCGATAGTGCAACTCCGCGGCTGAGCGGTAGGTGATGTGGGCGATGCGCCGCGCGAGGCCCAGTCCCGCTTCCGGGAACTCACTGTCGTAGTAGTCCCCGCCGCGGAAATTCGGGTCCTGCCGGATCGCGAGCGCTTGGGCCTGTCCCCATGCGAGCAGTTCCGCGCTGGCCGAAGCACACGCCGCGATCACGCCGCACGCCGCCACTCGATCCGGGTACATCACGGCCCACTCGAGAGCCCGGGCACCCCCCATGGAGCCGCCGATCACCAGTCGCCAACGCTCGATTCCCAAAGCATCGGACAGAACGGCCTCCGCGATCACCGTGTCCCGCACGGTGATGCGCGGGAAACGGGAACCCCACGATTTTTGGTCCGGGTCCACTTCCGGTGGTGCCTGGGTGGCCGGACCGGTGCTGCCGTAGCAACCACCGAGAATGTTGGCGCACACCACGAAGTACTTATCGGTGTCGATGGCCGCCCCCGGACCCACCAGTCCATCCCACCATCCGCCCGCTTCCGCGGCCAAGCGCTCAACCTCGGGCGCGTGTTCGCGCGACTGGCCGCGTGCGACGTGGGAGTCCCCGGTCAGTGCGTGCTCGATCAACACGGCGTTGGAGGCGTCCTCGTTGAGGTGCCCCCACGTTTCGTAGGCCAAGCGCGCGCGTGGGAGACGGTACCCGGATTCCAAGGTCAAGGGACCCACGTCGATATAGCCCACTACGCCGTCCTCGCGCACGAGCGAATCGGTGGTCCCGCCTCCCACGATGGTCACGCCCGCGTTCCCTCTCCATCCGAGCCGATCGTCGACGACGCCGCAGCCTCACCCAGCGCGGCCACGGCCTCGAATCCGGATTCCAGGTCGGCCACGATGTCATCGATGGACTCCAAGCCCACGGACAGCCGCACAAACCCGGGTTCGATACCCGTGGCCCGCTGCTCCTCTTCGGTCAGCTGTGAGTGCGTGGTGGAGGCAGGGTGGATCACCAACGAACGGGCATCGCCAATGTTGGCCACGTTGGAGTGCAGGGTCAGGGCATCCACGAACGCGGTACCCGCCTCGCGCCCGCCGTCGAGCACGAATCCGAGCACGGAACCGGCACCCTTGGGCGAGTACTTCTGGGCGCGGTCGTGCCACGGCGAGGAGGCGAGGCCCGCATAGGAAACGGCGCGAACGTCGTCGCGCGCCTCGAGCCACTCCGCGACCTTCTGTGCGTTCGCAACGTGCCGATCCATACGCAAGGACAGCGTCTCGATCCCCTGCTCGATGAGGAACGCGTTGAACGGGGAAATCGACGATCCCAGGTCACGCAGCAACTGCACGCGCGCCTTCAGGATGTACGACAGGTTCACCCCGAAGATCCCGTCCTTACCGAGCGCCTGTGCGTAGACCAGGCCGTTGTAGGAATCGTCCGGCTCGTTGAAAGCCGGGAAGCGCTGCGGGTCCTGGCCGAAATCGAAGTTACCCGCGTCCACGATCATGCCGCCGATGGACGTGCCATGACCACCCATGAACTTGGTCGCGGAATGCACCACAATGTCAGCGCCCCACTCGATCGGGCGGATGAGGTACGGCGTGGCAATGGTGTTGTCCACGATCAGCGGCACACCGGACTCGTGTGCCACCGCGGAAATGGTCTCGATGTCCAGCACATCGTTACGCGGATTGGGGATGGTCTCCCCGAAGAACGCCACGGTGTTGGACTTGACCGCCGCGCGCCACGCCTCGGGATCGTCAGGGTCGGAGACGAACGTGGTCTCCACACCCAGTTTGGGCAGCGTGTGGCGCAACAGGTTGTACGTGCCGCCGTACATGGATGGGCTAGCCACCACGTGAGTTCCGGCGCCGCCCAGGTTCAGGATCGCGAACGTGGAGGCGGCCTGGCCCGAGCTGAGCATGAGTGCACCCACGCCTCCCTCCAGGGAGGCCACGCGGTTCTCGACCACTTCCGTGGTCGGGTTCGTCAGGCGCGTGTAGATGGGCCCAAGCTCGGCCAGGGCAAACCGGTTGGCTGCCGTCTCCGCATCCGGGAACACGTAGGACGTGGTCTGGTGGATCGGCAGCGCCCGGGACCCCGTGGTGGGATCGGGTTCCTGACCCGCGTGGATCTGTCGAGTTTCGAAGGCCCAACCCTCTGGGTTGGACGGGGTGGCTGCGGGGCTCATACCGCACTCCCTCTCAGGATCAGGGGCCCGGTGATCGATCCGCAGCACGGTGCCCGTGCAGCGATCGGGCACCTGTGACCCGCGCTTGCCAACACCGAAGTATTTCGATGCGGCCTGGTCCTCACCCAGGGCACCCCACCGCGGAGGGAGGGTTGCCGGTCAGCTAGCTGGGGCTTGTCGCTGACTCTCGTGACCTGCCCTTCATTGTCCGGAGCCGGTACCTCGAACGTCAAGCCGAGTTACCCGCGTCACACGGTCATGTTTCAGCTCTCGATTTGGAGACCACTGTGCGCGGTGCCACGATGTGACCATGAAACTGGATCATGTCTCATTCGCAGCTCAATCCGATGGTCTTGAAGCCACCACGGAACGGATTGCCGATCAGCTAGGGATCGAGCCGGTCAAGGGCGGCATTCACCCGCGCTTCGGTACGCGAAACATGATCCTGCCGCTCACCGGGCACCAGTACGTGGAAGTGGTCGAGGTTCTCGAGCACCCCGCCGCAGACAAGGCGCCGTTCGGTCAGGCCGTCCGCGCACGTTCCGAAGCCGGCGGCGGTTGGCTCGGTTGGGTGGTCGAGGTGCAGGACCTCACGCCCTACGAGGACAAGTTGGGCCGCCCCTCCGTACCCGGTTCCCGGTTGTTCCCGGACGGTCGTCAGTTGGAGTGGCATCAGATCGGCGTGAAGGGTTTGATCTCGGATCCCCAGTTGCCGTTCATGGTTCGCTTCGATTCCGAGTCCGATATGCATCCCTCCCAGGCGCGCATCACGGACGTTCAGTTGGCCGGTATGGACATTGCCGGCTCGCCCGAGCGCGTGACCGAGTGGCTGGGTGGCCCGGTCGAGGACGTGCTGGCCTCACTCGACGTCATCTGGTCCGCTCCCAATGGGACGCCCGGCGTCATGGCGGTTTCCTTCGCTACGCCGGACGGCTTGGTCACCATTTAGTTTTCCCGTCGACGACGCCGCTGCCGCAACCTTTCGCTCGAAAAGGTGGCTGCAGCGGCGTCGTCGTCGATTAACCCGCCAGTAGTTGCGGGAGCAGGAAACCGGTGATGTCCAGGAGCGCGTGGGCGATGAGCAGCGGCGCCAGGCGACCGTAGCGCCGGTACACCCACACGAACACGAGACCCATGACCAGATTGCCCAGGGCGGGCCCAAAGCCTTGATACAGGTGGTAGCTGGCGCGGAAGACCGAGGTGAGGACCGCGATCGTGACCCAGGACCACCCGATGCGGCGCAGTCGATCGCACAGGAAAGCAACCACGATGATTTCCTCGACCAGACTGTGGCGCAACGCGGAGAGGATCAGGACGGGCACCGTCCACCAGTGCTCATCGAGCGCCGAGGTGTTGATGGCTGCGGTGAGGCCCAGTTCGCGTCCGGCCTGGTAGAGCCCCAGGGTTCCCAGCCCCATGACCAGGAACAAACCGAGTCCCCACAGTGCATCCCGCACGGGGCGGCGACCGTCCATGCCGATGCGACGCAGCACGCCCTTGATCCGCGGCAGAGAACCCGCCATGAGATACAGCGCCAGGGCCACCGGGACCAGGGCGAAACCGATGCTGGCAAGCTGCCTGAGCAGGTCGATGGCCGGGACCGGACTCAGGACCTGATTCAAGGTGGCTTGGGCATCCGAGAGCGGCCCACGAGACAGTGTTTCGGCGAGATTGAGCACGGCGTACACCGCTGATGAGCCCAGCGAGACGCCTAGGACCAACACAATGTGGAACCACAGCTCCGAGCGTGCGGGGCGTTGTTCGAGGGGCTGCGGGCGCTGGGAGTCTGTCAACACGAACACCATTGTGCCGTGCTCCCTAGACTGGGGATCATGAGTTCCGAGAAGCCCGCATATCCCGTAGCCGTTCGCCGTACCGTCCAGCGCAGTTTTCATGACCACACGTTCGACGATCATTTCGAGTGGTTGCGCGATAAGAACTCGGATCAGGTGCGGGCGCACCTGGGCCTCGAGAACGAGTACGCGGAGGCCGTGACGGCCCACCTGCAACCATTGCGGGAGCGCATTTACGGCGAGATCAAGGACCGCACTCAAGAGACGGACATGTCCGTGCCGTCCCGCAACGGGGACTGGTGGTATTTCGCCCGCACGGTGGAGGGCGGCGCCCACCAGGTCTTCTGTCGGGTCCCGGCCGTTGACAGTGCCGACACCGAGCGGGCCTGGACACCTCCGACCGTGGAACCGGGCGTCAGCCTCCCCGGCGAGGAGACATTACTGGATGCCAACGCGGCGTCCGAAACGCACGATTTCTACGCCCTGGGCAGTTTCAGTGTGTCCGAGGACGGCACCCGCCTCGCGTGGTCCGAAGACACGGCGGGCGATGAGCGGTTCACCGTGTACATCAAGGACCTTGCCTCTGGCGAGATGCTGACGGACCGCATTACTCAGACCTCCTACGGGGCCTTCCTCACTCCCGATGCGTCCGAGCTCATCTACACGGTAGTCGACGACGCTTGGCGCCCCTGGCGGGTGTATCGCCATGTGATCGGCACTCCCGTTTCCGAGGACGAGCTGATCTACCAAGAAGACAACCCTGGGTTGTGGCTGGGTGTCGAGCTGTCGGCCGACAAGCAGTGGCTGATGGTCGCGTCCGCGTGCTCGGAGTATGGGGAGTACCGCATTCGCAAGGTCGATGCACCCCGGGATCCGTGGCTCACCGTGATTCCGGAAAGCGACCGGGTGCTCTACACGGCCGAGCCCATCACCGTGGCCGGCGCAGACTATGTTCTGTTGACGCACGACTATGCGGCCCCGAATTCCCGGGTCAGCCTGATGCCGCTTTCCACGGCGGGGTCGAGTATTGCGGATGTCGATCTGATCGACGTGATTCCCGCGAGCGAGCAGACCCGGATTGAGGTGTGCGAACCCACCGCCACGCACCTGGTCGTGTCTCTGCGATCCGAGACCACTCCACGCGTGCGGCTCATCCCGCGAGCCAGCCTTGACGGTCTGGTGACCGGTTCCTTCACTACCGGCTCCCTGACCGGTACGGAACCCGCCTTCGACGAGGATCTGTTCACCGCATCAGTGGTGTCTGCGCGCTACGACAACCCGGTGATTCGGGTGTCCTACACGTCCTTCGTCACGCCGCCGCGGGTCTACGACATCCCCACAGGCCCCGTGGATGATGAGAATCTGGACGAGTTCGGCGTGGGCGCACCCATCATGCGACGCGAAACTACGGTGTTGGGCGGTTATAACCGGTCGGACTACACGGTGGAGCGCGATTGGGCGGTCGCTGAGGACGGCACCCGGATCCCGATCTCCCTGGTCCGCCGCGCAGACTTCGACGCGTCCGTGCCAGCTCCCGTGGTGCAGTACGCCTACGGTTCGTACGAGGCCAGCACCGACCCCGGGTTCTCCATCTCCCGCCTGTCTCTCTTGGACCGCGGAGTGGCGTGGGTCGTGGCCCACGTGCGCGGCGGCGGCGAACTGGGCCGCTCGTGGTACGACGACGGCAAGAAGTTCACTAAGAAGAACACGTTCACGGACTACGTTGCCGTCACCCGCCACCTCGCGCAGCGTCAGGATGTCGACGCCGCTCGCATCGCAGTTCTCGGCGGTTCCGCCGGCGGCCTGCTCGTGGGCGCGGTCCTCAACTTGGCGCCCGACCTGTACTGCGGTGCCCTGGCTGCGGTGCCCTTCGTGGACCCGTTGACGTCCATGTTGATGCCTGAACTTCCACTCACCGCCCTCGAATGGGAAGAGTGGGGTAACCCCATGGAAGACCCCGAGGTCTACGAGTACATGCGCTCCTACTCCCCCTACGAGAACCTGCGGGATGCGAACTACCCACCGGTCTTGGCGGTCACGAGCCTCAATGACACGCGCGTGCTCTACGTGGAACCAGCCAAGTGGGTCGCTGCGCTGCGCGAGCACGCCGAGCATCCTGAGACCGTGCTGCTGCGGTGCGAGATGGCCGGCGGCCACGGCGGTGCGTCCGGCCGCTATTCCCAGTGGAAGGACACCGCGTGGGAGTACGCGTGGCTCGCGGAGAAGTTGGGTGTTGCGGGCTAGGCCGGTTCTCCGTGGATCAGGTGGATATCGGCTGAGGTTGGAGAGCGGCCGCGGTGTCAGCACTGAGCCAATCATCGATCCGGCCGTCCACCAGTAGATCTGTGGTGGCACGGGCCATGGCGCTGCTCGTTTGGAAGCCGTAACCTCCCTGTCCAGCGAGCCACAGGAAGTTGCTGACCTGCGGATCCCAACCACAGATCGGCACGCCGGACGGAGCCTCGGTACGCAGGCCAGTCCATGCCTTGCGGACGCCCGTAACTGTCAATGACGTTTCTCGTTCCACGGTTGCGATGAGATCGTCTATAGCGTTCGGGCGAGGCTGGGCATCACAAGCAGGACTCGGTTCGGCTTCGCCCCACGAGATCATGGCGCCGTCCTCGTCGGGGCGGTAGTACCACCCGGATCCGGCGTCGTCGACCATGGGATGCGTCGCGCCCAGAGGCTCGCTCAGGGAAACCAGTGCCGCGGTCCGTCGCAGCGGCTGCAACTGCTGTGGCACCGCGCCGAAGAGTTCCGCCACGTGATCCGCCCATGCACCGGCGGCGTTGACCACCGTGTGAGCTATCAATTGATCGTCACCGACGGTCAGCGCCCAGGTGCCGTCATCTGACGGCTTTGCCGCCGTGACTTTGGCGCCCGTAAGGATCCGAACGCCGGCCTGCTCGGCTCGTTGTCGGTGCCATTCCACGAGCGCAGTGGCATTGGTACGTACCGCAGAATCGTCGATGATCGCTGCACTGTAGCGCTCGGGGTTGCCCGCCAGCTCCGGGCAGTACTCGAAAAGTTCCTCGCTCGACAAGGCGCGCAGACCCGGGACGGTCATTGAAGCGACGTCGGCGGGTGAACCCGCCACCACGAAGGGGCTGGGCCAGGCGAGTGGAACCGGAGCAGCGCGGGTGGGCTTGACCAGAGCGGGAATGGTGAGCCTGGTCAATTCGAGAACCGGTTCCGGGCCGTAGCTGGGAATGAGTTGCTGGGCCGATCGAGAGGAGGTGTGATGCGCCAGCGCGGTTTCCGCTTCGACAAGCGTGATCCCCTCCCCCGATCCCCGACAATCCGCGAATTCGGAAGCCAACGACAAGCCGGCTATGCCGCCACCAATGATCACCGTGTCCACCATCATGTGATCATTCTTTCATTTTCACTATTGACTGCGGATATGCGAAAGCCCCGTCCGCATAATACGGACGGGGCTTTCGGTGATCCTGCAGCGGCGAACCGCTAGCGGGGATCAACCATCGAATCGATGTTCAGATCAATCAGGCAGGAATGTTCAGAACCTGGCCCGGGAAGATCAAGTTAGCGTTCGCCACGGAGTCAGCGTTAGCAGCGTGGAGAGCTTCCCAGCCGCCGTTCACGCCGAGCTTGGCAGCGATGGTGCCCATGGTGTCGCCAGCCTGAACGGTGTAGGAAGCACCGGTCGAAGCAGCCGGGGCCACGGGAGCAGCCGGAGCGGAGTACTCCACAGCGGCGGGGGCGGCAGCCGGAGCGGCCGGAGCCTCAACCGGAGCAGCGGGAGCGGCCGGAGCAGCAACGGGAGCCTCAGCAGCGGGGGCCGGAGCCGGAGCGGCCTGCTCCTGCTTGACCTCGTTGGCCTGGGGAGCCACAGCAGCGGCAGCAGCAACGGGCTGCTCGGCAGCAGCGGGGGCCGGGGTGCCGGAGAGGCCCAGCTTGGCCGAGCATGCGGGCCATGCGCCCCAACCCTGCTCCGCCTGAACATTGGTTGCAACGCGAATCTGCTCAGCCTTGGAAGCGTTTGCGGCATTCCCGGTACCACCGAAGGCAGCCCAGGTGGACGGGGTGAACTGCAAACCACCGGAAAAACCGTTACCGGTGGAGGTGCCCCAGTTGCCACCGGACTCGCACTCAGCGAGTGCGTCCCAGGGCGAAGCGGGAGCTGCGTTGGCCGGCATGGCCATAGCACCTACAGCTGCACCGCCGATCACGAAAGCAGCGGCACCACGGCGAATAACGTTCGAAGTCTTCATCATGCTCCGTAAGGCCACCTACGCTCGTTCCCATCCCTGGGTGTCTTCGCGCCGTCGTCTACCCATGAAAAGTTGAGTTCAGGGGTAGTAACTACGGAATGCTGCCCTGTAGACGACGTACGGTGTTGCAGCAGCATCCAGCATGTCTTGAGGCGCAGATCATGTCCGCCTCAAGCGTTGCGGACTCCCGCGTAAGGAGAGTCCTTTGGGGAAGTCGTTGATAACGATAGCGTAACAATTCTCGTTACGCCAAATCAATTCCCAAAGTTCTGGCGCATCCCTTTGGGGGACACAGCCCGTGCACCCGCGGGGCGCACGACGCATGCCACGCTATGACACCCGGTCGCTAGGGGTCAACTGTGTGTGAGGTTAAGCACATGTAACGGGATGATAGAGATTTGATAACGGTGGCGTAGAACGGCTATGTAGCGCGCGCGGAGGCTCCGATGATCGTGGTGCTCCGCACCCGCTCATAGTGCTCCGCGTAACCGTGTTCGTCCTGGTCGGAACCACGAAGTGCGGTGGGTGCCGGCAGGTCTGGGCGCTGCACGTGAGCGCCTGCTTCCTCGGCGATCAATGCTCCCGCAGCCCAGTCGTGTTCGTGGAGCCCTCGTTCCGAGTAACCGTCCAGTGTCCCGTCAGCCACCATGCAGAGATCCAACGACGCCGCTCCGAGCCTACGCATGTCCGTGTAGTGGTCCATGGTGTCCAGAAAATTTCCGAACTGTTCGCGGCGGATCACGGGATCGTAGGAGAACCCGGTTCCATAGAGGGCGCCGGTTCGATCCGGCACAGGCCCCGTGAGTCTCGAGTCCTTGCCGTCACGGCGCACCCACGCACCCATGCCGCGCACGGCGTAGTAGATGCGTCCGAGAGCCGGCGCGTGTACCACGCCCACGAGCCAATTGCCCTGGTCGTCACAGGCGGCCACCGATGTGGCGTAGTAAACGATGTCCCGGATGAAGTTCGTAGTGCCGTCCAAGGGGTCCACGGACCAGCGCACCGGCGAGCGGTTCTCCGGCACGTGCGTGCCCGATTCCTCACCCGTGATGGCGTCCCAGGGGCGCTCGGCGCGCAGCACGTCGACCACGGCGTTCTCCGCGGCGACGTCGAAGGCAGTGACCCAGTCCCCCGCGGACGTCTTGTTGACGGCATCGAACTCGGACTCGTCCCGCTTCTCCAGAACTGCCGCGCCGGCAGCCGCAGCGTGGAATGCCGTTTCCAGAAGCTCTTCGAGTTCGGTGGTGTCCGGGCCCAGGCCCTCGAGTACGCGATCCATGTGTTCAGCTCTCCTGCATTTCGGTCGGGTTTTCTGCTGTGCCTGCGTCGTGCTCGGCGGCATTATCGCCGTCATCATCACCGAAGGCTGAAGGCCCCTCTGTGAGCAGTTGTTCGAATCCGGCCTCGTCCAGCACCGGGACTCCCAAAGACTCGGCCTTGTCCAGCTTGGACCCCGCATTCTCCCCCGCGACCAAGAAGTCAGTCTTCTTGGATACCGAGCCAGACGCTTTGCCCCCGCGCACCAGGATGGCTTCCTTGGCGGAGTCGCGGCTGTAATTCTCCAGCGATCCCGTGACCACCACGGTCACGCCCTCCAGAGTTCGTGGCGTGGATTCGTCGATCTCTTCTTCCATGCGGACGCCAGCCGCAGCCCACGTATCGACCACGTTCCGGCGCCAGTCCTCGCTGAAGAACTCCTTGACCGCCTGTGCGATAACCGGCCCCACGCCGTCGGTGCCCGCCAGCGTTTCCTCGTCCGCGTCACGAATCGCCTGCATCGAGCGGAAGGCAGTGGCGAGCGAGCGCGCGGCGGTCGGTCCCACGTGACGGATCGACAGCGCTACCAACACGCGCCACAGTTCCTTGGACTTGGCCTTCTCGAGCTCCTCGAACATCTGCTCCGTGGTCTTCGACGGGACGCTGGGTTTGGTCTTGGTGGCCTTGGTCCAGAAGTACGGAACCAGCTGGAGGGTGACTTTCTGGGTTTTCTCGCCGGTTTCCTTGTCCGTGGTCGTTCGCTTGGCCTCGCGCCAGATCTGGATGTGTTCGAGGTCCGCCGCTGTCAGATCGAACAACCGTGCCTCATTGCGCAGGGGCGGCTCGGAGAACTCGGTGCCATCGGGCGCGTCCAGCGGTACGGGCTGGGTAAGCGCCTTGGCGGCTTCGTCGCCGAGTGCTTCGATATCGAACGCGCCGCGGCCGGCTGCGTGGGATACCCGCTCCATGAGTTGGGCTGGGCAGCTTTCGGCGTTGGGGCAGCGAATATCAACATCGCCCTCCTTGGCGGGGCGCAGCTCGGTGCCGCAGTTGGGACAGTGCGTGGGCATCACGAACTCGCGTTCGGAACCGTCACGCAGAGCCACCACCGGGCCCACGATCTCCGGAATCACGTCCCCTGCCTTGCGGAGCACCACTGTGTCCCCGATCAGCACGCCCTTGGCCTTGACGACGTCCTGGTTGTGCAGGGTGGCCATCTCGACCGTGGAACCGGCAACTTTCACGGGTTCCATCACGCCGTACGGGGTCACGCGACCGGTGCGCCCCACGTTGACCCGAATGTCCAGGAGTTTGGTATTGACCTCTTCCGGCGGGTACTTATAGGCCACGGCCCAGCGGGGCACGCGAGAGGTGTAGCCCAGTCGGAACTGGGTGCGGCGGTCGTTGACCTTGATGACAATGCCGTCGATCTCATGGAGCAGGTCGTGGCGCTGGGTGCCGAACTCCTCGATGAACGTCAACACCTGGTCGATGCTGTCCAGCACCTTGGAGTACGGGCTGACCGGAAGCCCCCAGGACTTCAATACGTCATAGGCCTCGGACTGGCTCTCCAAGTCGAAGCCCTGCGCGGCGCCAATGCCGTGCACGAACATCGACAGCGGCCTGCGCGCGGTGACCTGCGGGTCCTTCTGCCTCAGCGACCCTGCCGCGGCATTACGCGGGTTGGCGAACGGAGCTCGCCCTTCCTCCACGATGTGCTCGTTGAGCGTTCGGAAGTCCTTGGACGAGATGAACACTTCACCGCGGATCTCGACCTCCTGCGGGAGATTCTCGCCGGTGAGCTTCTGTGGGATGTCCTTGATGGTTGCCACGTTGTGGGTGATGTCTTCACCGGTTGTGCCGTCACCGCGGGTCGCGGCTCGCACGAGATCGCCGTTTCGATAGAGCAAGTTCACGGCCAGACCGTCGATCTTGACCTCGGACAGCCACTGGACCTTGGGTGCGCCAGGGAGATTGGCGATCTGCGCTTCGGCCCGCGTGAGCCAGGCGGTGAGCTCGTCGGTCGAGAACACGTCCTCCAGGGAGTACATCTTCTCAAGGTGCTTGACCGGCGCGAAGGCTGCGGAGACCTCGCCACCCACTTCTTGCGTGGGCGAATCATTGGCCACGAGGTGAGGGTTCAGAGCCTCGAACTCTTCGAGCTTGCGGTACAGCTCGTCGTACTCGGCGTCCGAGATGGTGGGCTGGTCGTTCACGTAATACGCGGTTCGTGCCTCTCGGACACGATCCGACAGTTCAGCGTACTCCTCACGCAGCGCCTCACTGGGCTCGTCCGGATTGAGATCCTGCCCGGACGCATCCGTGGCCTGCTGAGTTTTCGTCACCTTGTTCTCGCTCACCACACCATTGTGTCCCACGGCTCGGACATGCTGCAGTGGTCATCGGCCGGCCCACAGCGAAAAGGACGGTGCAACCGAGACCATTTGCATCTCGGTCGCACCGTCCTTCACACGCGTCGGATCAAACCGTCCTCATGTGCCGTTACAACGGCTTGACCACCAGTTCCAAGTGCGGCTTGTTCCGCTTGGGGTTCCAGGCGATCACGCGGGAGCCGTTCCAGTGTTCGCGGCGCCCGTCGTCGTGAACGGACACGGCCACGGTTGCGGGCAGCAACACGGGTGCTGCGAACTCGACCGACCAAGAGAACGGCACCTCGGAAGGCACCCCGGTGGCCGCGAGCGCGCGGGACGCGGTGTACATCCCGTGCGCGATTGCACCCTTCATGCCCAACGCCTTGGCCGACGGACCCGAGAGGTGAATGGGGTTGTAGTCCCCGCTCACCCCGGCGTACTCACGCCCCGTGTCCGCTTTGAGCGACCACTGCGCGGTTTGCTGGGGGGCATTGAAAGGCACGGTCAACGAGGAGTCCGTCCACTCTTCCTCGCTCGTACGCGCACCTTCACCGGCGATGGCCGCGGTTTGGCCCTTGGCCAGATAACCGGAACGCCCCGCCCACACGACGGTTCCGTCGTTTCGGGTCAGGGTGACGACGGCGTCCACAACAGTCCCAGCGCGGTGGGTGCGCAGGTTCTCCGTCCAGGCCGTCGCGGTGAGTTCTTCACCCACTGCCACGTTCATGACGTGCTGCACGCTGTTGGTCAGGTGCACCATGCCCATAACGGGCAAAGGGAAATCCTGCCGGGTCAGCACGGACATGGCTACGGGGAATGCCAAGGAGTGCAGGGCACCGGAGAACACCGCGGTCTCGGACGATCCAGGAACCAACGGTCTGGGAGTCGCGTGCACCACGCGGCAGAATTTCTCGTGCCACTCGGCATCCACTGTCAGGCCCTCGACCACGTGCGCGATCTTGGGAACTTCCAAGGCGGCTCGCAACCGGTCTCCCCCGCGGTTCAGGAGTGATGCGGGGAGCACCTTGCCCAGCGGGGACTTGCGCAATGCCGGCAAGGCGCGTGCGGCGGCGTCGCTCGCGAAACCACCGGCGGCGCTGGCACCGGCCGTGGCGTA
>CAACWU010000207.1_pt1 | contig 33975 bp, 32 predicted proteins | sample 2275741 | NCBI WGS metagenome assembly CAACWU01 (sample SAMEA5312470, study PRJEB27640) | indoor metagenome | biome: indoor environment; feature: uncontrolled; material: tiles wood | place: Germany | collected 2014-07-07
TACTGCACCACACCCGCCTGCTCCGCATACCCGTGCATCGTGGTGAAGAAGGGTGACGGCTCCAGGGTTGGGTCACCGGAGTAACCCAGCTCTTCCGCGACCGCAGCATACGGAGAGTACGGCGAATCCGACTCGCGGAGGCCGTCGGAAAGGTACCGCTGAGCGGCGTCGGCTACACGGGACTCGATGTCGATACTTTCCTGGATCACGTGCCGTGCTTGGTCTCCCGAAACACCGATCTCGTACGCCTCACCCGCGGCGTTGCGATAGGGGTGGCCCAGGAAGAGACGGTTGGGCTCCACTGTGTCGCGCAGGTACTCGAGGCTTGAACGGTAAGCGACCGGATCCTCATAGCCTGGGAAGCCGTTGGCCGCGCCGTGGATCTGAACAGAGTCGCCCACGAACACGTCGTTCTGACCGTCGATGCAGTACGCGACCGAACCAGCGGTATGACCAGGGATGTGATGAACGGACACGGTGACGTCGCCGCCCAGAGATAACGTTTCACCGCCACGAACCAGCACCTGCGGCTCCATCTCACCCGAGATGACCTGATTTGCCATGCCCATCTGCTGTTCTTCACCCTCGGGGTCGTTCAGGTACCGGGCTCGCGTCTCCATGTACTGGTCGACGTGGGCTCGCCGCGAGCGGAGGAGGGCGGCGTCGTCGTGATGGATGACCACCTGGGCCTTGCGGCCGGTCATTTCCCAGAGCGCATACGCGCCACCCATGTGGTCGATGTGGCCGTGGGTGAGCAGGATCCAGCGAACGTCCTTGATGTTGCGGCCGAGCTTTTCGAGTTCGGGGGCCATACCGTCCGCGGGAGAGGACGCGATGCCCGTGTCCACGATGGCGGGTTCGGGTGCGTCGATGAAGAAGCTGTAGAGACCGAAGCGACCCCACGGTGAAACCAACGGATGGACGGGAACGCTGTGCGTCATGGTGATCTCCTACGGGACGAACGGCCGAGGACTGCTGAGTCCATTGTGCGGTGTGGTCTTGCACACACTAACTTTAGTATAATAATATTTCCATAAAGTGCCCAGGGATCGTGCCCGTCACCAGGACGGCGTGCGCTCCGGCGCTAGTGAAGGAGCTACCCACTCATGGCCGAGTTTGAAACGCTGGACGCCGGCGGGGAATCCATAGCAGTTCGCAAGAACCTCGAAGTTCCGATGCGCGACGGCGTCAATCTGATTGCGGACGTCTATCACGGCACCGAGGATAAGCCTCGTCCTGCGCTCGTCGCCCTGAGCCCGTACGGCAAGGAATTGCAGGCCATGGCGCTGACCATGCCCGCGCAGCGGCGGCCCAGCCCCATGTGGGACGGGTGCATCGAAGCTGGCGATATCACCCGCGTGGTCAAAGAGGACTACGCCCACGTCATCGGCGACCTCCGCGGCACCGGTCATGCCGAGGGTGAGCATATTGGCAATTACAACGCCGGTGGCGTCTCGTTGGGACAGGACGCCTACGACTTCATCGAGTGGGTCGCCGAGCAGCCCTGGTGCGACGGCAACGTGGGCATGATCGGCATTTCCTACTTCGGCTCCATGCAGGTGCTGGCCGCGGCCGAACGCCCGCCGCACTTGAAAGCCATATTCGTCTCCGGTGGCCACTACGACTTCTACGAGACCACGTACCACGGCGGCATCATGTGGTTCATGCCGCGCGCCGCACGCGAGGGACGCGGCGGCGATTCCGGCTGGGCTTTCACGGACAACGTCAAGTCCCGCATGCTCGAGACATTCTCGCCGGGCGAGATCCAGGAGCGGGTCGCCGAGCGTCTGGCCGATCCCGACGTCGCCGCGTGGCCAAATCTCGTCCACGTCCTCAACTACCCCAAGAACCACGAGGCCTGGTTCGACATCATCACCAATGAGCTGGACGGTGAGTGGTACGAGGAACGCAATCCCATCACATTGGCCCCGAACATCGACATCCCCGTGTACCTGCAAATCGATCAGGGCCGCGGCTGGACCATGGACGGGACCATCGAACTGTTCGATGCTCTTCAAGGACCGAAGAAACTGGATATCGGGTCCTACCCTCCGATGCAGTCGCGCCCGTTCATCGAGGAACACGACAAGATGTTCCGCTGGTACGACTACTGGCTCAAGGGCATCGAGAACGGGGCCATGGATGGTCCCGCCGTCAACGTGTTCGTGGAAGGTTCCCGAGAGATCGCGTCTGGTGAGCAATGGCCACCGCTACCGGTCGAGTACCGGCCGTTGTACTTGCGCCCCCGGCGGAAGCTGTCGTTCGAGCCTGAGCTGATGGGCGCTGAGTACGCGGCCCCGGACGGCTTCTATCAGGCGCCGCTCACCGTCACGGACAAGGTGGAGATCCTCCGCTGGGACACCGATCCGTTCGAAGAACCTACGGAAATGATTGGCACCGGTGCCGCTCACATCTTCGCGGAGATCGACCAGGACGACACCAACTTCATCCTGCGTATGTGGGACACCGCCCCTAATGGGAAGCGTCAGCTGATCACCACGGGATACCTCAAGGCTTCACATCGCGAGCTGGACGAGCGTACGACCGAGGGCAACCCGTATCACCCGCACACTCGCACCGAACCGGTGGAGCCGGGGACTATCGAGGAGTACGTGCTGCGGCTCTACCCGTTCGCGAACACCTTCAAGCAGGGACATCGACTGACGGTGGAGCTGTCCAACGCGGAGCCGCTGGCCGATGAGCACAACTCGCTGCTGCCCCCGGATGCCTTCCATCTGCCGGTGGGCCGCCCGGTCACGCACAAGATCTACCGGGACGCGAAGCATCAGTCCCGTTTGGTGCTGCCGTTCACGGTGAAAGGTGTTGAGGCGTAGACGCTGACGGCGCCTCGCTGGGGGGGTAGGCGCAACCCCGTGACCCACCAAAGGTCCACTGTTATCGTTGGCCCTCACGACAAACGGGGCGAAGCGGCTTGTCACTAAGAAGTTCACCATGGACCGCGGTCGGCACCCGACACCCCTGGGACGAGGAGAACTGACATGGCCGGACTTGCACTCGTGACGGGAGCTTCATCGGGCATCGGGTTCTACCTGGCCCAGGGACTTGCGGCCCGCGGGTACGACATTGTGGGGGTCGGCGCGAGCTCGCGCATTGATGAGTTGCCAGGAAAACTCTTGGAGGTAACCGTGTACCCGGTGCGTGCAGACCTCTCTAGCCCCGACGGGCCGAAAGAAGTCTGGGCAAAGGTCGAATCCTTGAACCGCCCGTTGGACGTGGCGGTGTTCAACGCGGGCAAGAGCCTCGGAGGGGCCTTCATCGACACCGACATCGACGACGAACTGCAGATGCTCTCGCTCAACGTCACCTCGCAGATCCTGCTGGCCAAGCCCGTAGTCCGACACATGGCCGAGCGCAGGCAGGGCAACATTCTGATCACCAGCTCGCTCTCCGCGACCACGCCCACCCCGTACGAGTCGATTTACGGCCCCACGCGAGCGTTCATGTACAGCTTCGCGCAGGGGCTGAGAGAGGAATTGCGCGAGTACGACGTCAACGTGACCGCACTCCTCCCGGGGGCGACTGCCACCGAATTCCATGACCGAGCCGGGATGCAGAACACGGCCTTCGGCGATAACTCCACCAAGAACGACCCCGAGCTGGTCGCACGCCTCGCCCTGAACGGCCTCTTCGCCGGCCGCGACCACGTGGTCGGCGGAGACCGGAAGACCAGGCGGTCCGCGGTTCTCAACAAGTTCCTGGGTGAGCAGCGCAAGGCCCGGCGGTTCTCGAAAGATTCTCGCGAACAATAATGCACACGGAGCCCTCGTAACCAACGGACATGATGGGCCCAACTTGAGCTGCCTGTGCAGTACGTTTAGGTCACTGATGACCGCGAGGGTCCGGTGAACCGGCCTGCGGTCCGCGCCGGACAGCCAAGCGAGGACGTCATGACTCTTCCCACCTCATCCGATTCCACCCGGTCCGTCACGGAGCAGTTTCGCGCCGCCAGGGATCAGTTGTTGCGGTTGCGCACGGATCTCGACGCCGCTCACCGCGAGTTCGAGTGGCCCCGGTTCACGCACTTCAACTTCGCCCTCGACTGGTTCGACGCGCTCGGCCACGGCGACGAAGCAGACCGGGAGGCCCTCGTTATTGTCGAGGAGAACGGCACCGAAACCCGCCGCACCTACCGCGATCTCTCCGTCCGGTCCTCGCAGTTGGCCACGTGGTTGCGCGAGCAGGGTGTGCAGCGCGGTCACCGTGTGATCCTCATGCTCGGCAACCAGGTGGAGCTCTGGGAAACCATGCTCGCATGCACCAAGCTCGGCGCGCCCATGATCCCCACCACCGTGATGCTCGGCCCCGCTGACCTGCGCGATCGCTTGGAACGCGGCAAGGCCAAGTGGGTGGTCACCTCCCACACCAACGCGCAGAAATTCGCCGATGTCGCTGGCGACTTCACGATCATCGAGGTCGACGACCAGCCCGACTTCCGCAAGCCCGTTCCACCTTCCGTGCTGCCGAGCAATCCGGCCGCACCTTCCACTTCCCAGGCCGACGACGCCGCCGCTTCGCCACCCGAGCGCTCCTCCACCGTGGGTGAGCACCCGGTGATCCATTTCGCGGACTCCTGCTCCGGCCCGGAAACCTTCGAGGTGCTCGAGCCCTCACCGGCGGATGATCCGCTGCTGCTGTACTTCACCTCCGGCACCACCTCGCTGCCCAAGTTGGTGGAGCACACGAACATCACCTATCCCGTGGGGCACCTGTCGACCATGTACTGGATTGGCTTGGAACCCGGTGACGTGCACCTGAACGTGGCCTCCCCGGGCTGGGGCAAGCACGCGTGGTCGAACTTCTTCGCACCGTTCATCGCCGGGGCCACGGTGTTCCTCTACAACTACTCACGCTTCGACGCCCGAGCTCTGATGGACCAAATGGAGCGCGAGGGAGTGACGTCCTTCTGCGCACCACCCACCGTGTGGCGCATGCTCATCCAGTCCGACCTGAGTCACCTCAAGAACCCGCCGCAAAAGACGGTGTCCGCCGGCGAACCGCTGAACCCCGAGATCATCTCCCGCGTTAAGAACGCCTGGGGCACGGACATCCGCGACGGCTACGGCCAGACCGAATCCTCACTCCAGATCGCCAACACCCCGGGCATGCCGGTCAAGCCCGGAGCCATGGGCCGGGCCCTTCCCGGATACGAAACCGTGCTCATCGACACCGCGACCGGCGAGGAACGCACCGACGAGGGCGAGCTGTGCCTCCGCCTGGATCCCCGCCCCATCAGCCTGACCCCGGGCTACCACGGGGATCCCGAGAAGACCGCCGAGGCCTTCCGCGACGGCGTCTACCACACCGGTGACGTGGTCTCTCAGGACGAGGATGGCGTCTTCACCTACGTCGGCCGTGCCGATGACGTGTTCAAGGCCTCCGACTACCGGCTCTCCCCGTTCGAACTGGAGTCCGTGGTCATTGAACACCCCGCCGTGGTCGAGGTGGCCGTGGTTCCCTCACCGGACCCCATCCGATTGGCCGTACCCAAGGCCTATGTGGTGCTCGGCAACGGACACGAGCCGAATGCGGAAACCGCCGAGAGCATCCTGCACCACTGCCGCGTGAACCTGGCCGCGTACAAGCGCGTTCGGCGATTGGAGTTCTTCGAACTACCCAAGACCATTTCCGGCAAGATCCGCCGGGTAGAACTGCGCGACCGCGAAATCCGACTGCACCCGGCAGCCGGTGCGGAACCGGCGGGTGAACACGTGGAGTACGCGGACACCGACTTCCCGTCGCTGCGTGGGAAGTAGCCGAAGTGGCTCAGGGCAGTCCCGGGGTGACGTACCTGGGCGCTGCATGCACCGGACCGCACCCAACGGCGCGGCAGCAACATCCGAAGGGATAGCCGAAATACGCGGCGCGTAACCAACCGCGCGGAACGGCGCCCGAGCGGCGTCGTCGGCTCTATTCTGCGGTCCGCGCGATCGCGGAAACCTCGACCATGAACTGCTCCCGCGCCATGGGGGCGACCACCACGGTAGAGGTGGGCGGGACGTCGCCGGTGAAGTACTTCTTGCGCACCTCGCCCACCGCGCCCGCGTAGTCCGCGGAGGCGAGGTAGGTGGTCGTGGAGACGACGTCCTCCAGGGTGCCGCCGGCCTCGACGACCACGGCCTGCAGGTTGTCGAAAACCTGGGTGGCTTGGGCGGTGATGTTGCCCTCGCCCACGTAGGAACCGTCCGGGGCGAAGGCGACCATGCCGGACACGTGCAGCGTGTCACCGTCCAGCACGCCGTAGGAATAGGCGTTGTTGTCCGCGACGTGAGCGGGCAGGCAGGACGGAACGATTCTCTGGCGGCGGGGCATGAGCACTCCTCAAGAAGGCGAAAGATGAATCCGCTCAACCTTCCCAAACCCCCGTGACGGGTGCAACATAGAGGTATCACTTTTCGTGACTCGTCCTTCAGAGGCCGTGCATCATGCCGTCCCATCCACGTCACCGAGCAGCTACACCTTCCATTGACGACGCCGCCCCGCCGGGTGAGCGCGAGGGTCACGGTGAGCGCGACGTCGGCACAGCGGTCCGCGCTGTAGAGCCACCCGATCCCGCCGATCTGGCTGTTGACCTGCAAGGAATCCACAAGTCGTTCGGAAAAGCCCATGTGCTCAACGGCGTGGACCTGCAGATTCCCCGCGGAGTGATCGCGGGCTTCCTGGGGCCCAATGGGTCGGGTAAATCGACGACCATTCGAGTTCTGCTGGGGTTGTTGCGGGCGGATTCGGGCACCGCGACCGTGCTCGGACGAGATGCCTGGCGGGACGCCGTCGATGCTCACCGACACCTGGCCTATGTGCCCGGGGACGTGAATCTGTGGCCCGGGCTGACCGGTGGCGAATGCATCGACCTGCTGTGCCGGATGCGCGGTGGCACCCGAGAAGGCGCCGTGGCAGAGCTGACCGAACGGTTCCAGCTGGACCCCCGCAAGAAGTCGCGCGCGTACTCCAAGGGCAACCGGCAGAAGGTCGCGCTGATCGCCGCGCTCGCCTCGGATGCCGAGCTTCTGGTCCTGGATGAACCGACATCCGGACTCGACCCGCTCATGGAGCGCGAGTTCCAAGAGGTCGTGCGGCAGCGCCGGGCCGAGGGCGTTTCCGTGCTGTTATCCAGCCACATCCTTTCCGAAGTGGAACAGCTGTGTGACACCGTGGCCATCATCCGCGAGGGCTCCGTGGTGGAGCAAGGCCGCTTGGAGGACATGCGCCACCTGACCCGGGTCACGATCGACGTGATCACCGCACATGACCCCGCGCTGCTCGATGACTCGATGGATCTGGGCGAGCTGCAAATCCATGAGATGGCCGAGGGGTTCCACATCACCGGGCAGGTGGAACCGGCCGCACTCCAGGACATGCTTCCCGGCCTCCACAGCTTGCACGTACGACAACTGCACGTTGCTCCGGCCTCGCTTGAAGAGTTGTTCATGCGTCATTACCGCGCGGAACCGCACGGTGAGGCGGGGCAGGCAGCTGGCCCGGGCGGCGTCGTCGGCGTGGAGACTCGCGCGCCTGGGAAGCCTGCGAAACCGGACCCGTCATGACACGCGAGCTGCAAGGCACGGCCACCTTGCTGAAGTTGGCGCTGAAACGCGACCGCATCCGGTTGCCCATCTGGGTCGTGGCCGTGGGACTGCTGCTGGCCGGGGGCGGTCAGGAACTCGCGCAGGTCTTCTCGAGCGCCGAGGAACGCCAGGTGCGCGCCACCATCATGGGACAGCCCAGCGGCATCTTCATGGGAGGCCCCGGCTACGGCCTGGACGACTACACCGTAGGGGCCATGATGGCCAATGAATACACGCTGTTCATCGTGGTGGCAGTCGCGATCATGGCCCTGCAAACGGCCGTGCGCCACACACGCGGTGAGGAGTCCGCCGGGCGGATCGAGCTGCTGCGCTCCACACGAGTCGGGCGGCACGCGGCACCCGCTGCGGCCACGGTCATGCTGCTCATCACCGCCACCTTGATCACGCTGGTGTGCGCCGGGTCGATGCTCATGCTCGACCTTCCGGCCCAAGACAGCTGGGTCTTCGGCGCGGGGATCGGGGTGCAGGTGCTGGTGTTCGGGGCGGTGGGATTGCTGTGCGCGCAACTTTCTTCGACTCCCCGCGGTGCCATGGGCCTCGGGCTCGCGGTGCTTGGCGTGGCCGTTGTGGTGCGTGGAGTGGGCGACATCATGGAACTGCACGGCAGTTGGCTCTCGTGGTTCTCGCCCATTGCCTGGTCCATGCAGACGCGCGCGTTCGTGGAGCTGCGCTGGTGGCCGCTTCTGCTGGCCGTGGGGCTCACCCTGCTCGCGACGCTGGCCGCAATGTCCCTGCAGTCCCGCCGCGACCTGGACGCTGGCCTGCTTCCGCAACGCTCCGGGCGGTCACACGCCGCGAGTTACCTACGCGGCCCACTCTCCCTGGGTGTCCGGCTGACCCGCACTTCCAACCTCACCTGGTTGATCGCCCTGGTGCTCCTGGCCGTGACCTACGGGTCGTTGGCGCCGTCCATGCGGGACTCATTCGCGGACCTTCCGGCCTCGTATCAAGCGATCATGGGCGGTTCGGACCGTGCCGTGCAAGGCTTCCTGGACCTCGCGATGACCACCATGGCGTGCGGCGCGGCGGCCCTGGCCGTGGCGCTTGCATCGCGGCTGCACGGTGAGGAAACGGATAGTCGCACCGAACTTGTCCTGTCACTACCCGTGGCCCGGATCCGGTGGTTGCTGAGCTGGTGGGCGCTCGCCTTCGTGGTGTCCGCGGTGGTCCTGCTCTTGAGCACTCTGGTCCTGGCCGCCACCACGGACGCGGTGATCACGGTAGATGGCGTGTACTCGGGCCTTCTGCTGATCTGGGCCACGTATCTGCCCGCGCTGACCCTGTTCGCCTCCCTTGCCGTGCTGGTTTACGCCCTTTCCCCCCGCCTCACGGTGCTCGCGTGGGTGCCGGTGTTGTTCGTGGTGATCGTCGCCATCCTGGGACCGCTCCTGAGCGTGCCCTCGTGGGTCACGGACCTCTCGCCGTTCCATCACGTCGCACGCCTGGCCAGTGATTCCGCCGCCGACGCCGCCGCCCTCACCTGGATCTCGACCGTCGCCGTTCTCACGGCCGCCTTGGCCGTGGCCGCGTTCCGTCGCAGGGACATTCCGAGAGATTAAGTAAGCATGCTTATGAGATGATTAAGTGACCTAGACGGGCGATACACCTCACCATGAATTGGGGCGACCATGTACCCCTTGGTCAAGAAGCGAATGCTTCTCGCTTCAGCAACAGGCATGCTGTTCATGGCGGCCTCATGCACTCCCACCGAAGCCTTACCCGCCTACGACTCCATGGATGACGTCTATCGAGCGGTGGACGGTCACGTCGGATGCGCGGACCATGCTCAAGGACAACCGATCTCGATTTCGACTTCCATTCAACCGACCGGTGAATCTCGCATGTGCACCAAATCCGTAGAGATCCTCTGGTTCCAAGCTTCGGAGACACACCAGGAAGCCCGATCGGCAGCCGCGAGTGCCGCCGACCCCTCCGGTGCTGTGTACATCGTGGAAGGGGCCAACTGGTTTGTCGCGGACCTGTCCGAGGTTCAGCAGAGGTCGTTCCCCGATCGAGAAGTCGACATGAAGGAACTCGCGAAAGCGCTGAACGCCCGGTACTCGGTCGAGCACTGAGCACTGAGCACTGAGCACTGAGCACGCGTGATGCTCTTGCTTCAGCGAGAAGCTATTGACTTTCGATAGATTTCAAACGATAATCAATGCATGCTGTCGGAACGCTGGGCCGTTGTGCCCCTCAGAATTTTCTTGGCGGTTCTCTTCGGAGTCCTCGTCCTGCTTCAGGTGATGTCCCTGCCCGGCCAATTTGCGCATATGGCCCAGGAGTCACCGGACATGGCTCACCTGCGGTGGCCGCTGACTGCCATCACCGTGTTCTGGGTGGTGTGCGCTCAGGTCGTGGTCGTCTGCACGTGGAAGCTCTTGACGCTGGTAAACCGTGACCGCATCTTCACGCAGTCTTCCTTGAAATGGGTGGACGCCATTGTGTGGGCCATTGCCGCAGCCTGGGCCGTCCTGCTGGGCGTGTTCTTGGCCGTAGGCTTCAACGCCGACGATCCCGGACTACCCCTCTTGATGTTCCTCGTCTTGACCAGCGTCACCGTGCTGGGGCTGCTCATGGTGGTGATGCGAGCGCTCCTCCGCCAGGCCACCACGCTGCGCACCGACATGGAAGCGGTGATCTGATGCCCATCGTCGTGCGCATCGATGTTGAGCTCGCAAAACGGAAAATGAGTGTTGGCGAATTCGCGGAACGCGTGGGGCTCACTCCCGCCAACGTGGCCGTGCTCAAGAACGGCCGCGCCAAAGCTGTCCGTTTCACCACGCTGGACGCCATGTGTCGCGTGCTTGAGTGCCAACCCGGGGATCTCCTCGAGTGGGTCGAGGACTGAACCATGAGGCTTCTTGTCATCATCCTTTTCGGCATACTGGGCCTCGCCGTGGGCGTTGCCGGAATGATCCTGGGGGAAGGTGATGATTCCCCGGGACTGCAAGGGATCGGCGTTCTGCTGGCCCTTGGCTCAGTGACGCTCACAGCGAGAGCACTTCGACGCCGCTCCCGCCAAGCTCCTTAGCCTGCCCGGCCCCGTACCGGCACCAAACGCACCGAGCGATCCGCCAACTCGGCCACGTCATCCGGGTCATGCGTGATGATCACCGCGGTCCGGTCCGCCAGCACTCGTTTCAGGACACTCCGAATTTCCGGGCGGGCCGATACATCCAGAGCGCTCAGGGGCTCATCCAGCAGCACCAGTTCCGGTTCCGCCGCCAATACTCGCGCGATTGCGACCCGCTGCGCCTGACCCCCCGAAAGTTGCTCCGGATAACGGTCAGCGAACCGCCCCGCACCCGTCTCATCCAGCCAACGACGAGCCGCCCGTCTCGAGGCCTCCCGGCCCAGGCCCTTGCACCGCGGCCCGAAGGCCACGTTCTCCAACACGCTCAGATGCGGGAACAACAACGGTTCCTGCGCCATCAACGCCACGCCCCGCCGGTGCGCCGGCCTCCAGGTGCCGTGACCCTTCGTATCCAGGTCGACGACGTCGCTCCCCGCCACTCGCACTCGTCCCCGGTCGGGTGCCAGGAGACCCGCAATCACCGCGAACACCGTCGACTTACCCACCCCATTGGGTCCGACCAACGCGACGGTCTGTCCCCGATCAGCTCGAAACTCAGCAATGACTGCCCGTTCAGCGACGACCACGTGCACATCCAGCCAAGTCTCCTTGCGTTGATCGGCCACTGAGTTCTGCTCGGCTACTGGATTGACCTCAAGCCCCCGGAGGTCGCCAGGTCCCGGCTGCAATCCCGCACTGAAGGGTTCACCACGACCCCGATCGACGGCATCGCCTGGACCGGTCACCGGTGAAGCATTGACCCCATCGGCATCAGCCGAACCCTGCTCGGAACGCCCCGCGCCCCGCAGCCAACCGGAAAGTCCCGCACGAAAGCCGACGCCGCGGCGTCGTCGAGCGGGTGCCGAAAATCCGACCACCGCCACGGCAACCAGAACCAAGAGAAGTGACAACGCGATCGCGGCATCCGGGTCAGTTTCACGCTGCAGGTAGATCTCGAGCGGCAGCGTGCGAGTGACACCCTGCATACTTCCGGCAAAAGTTAGGGTCGCACCGAACTCTCCCAAGCAGCGCGCGAACGACAGCGCCGCACCCGATGCAAGGGCCGGGGTCACCAGGGGAATAGTGATCCGCCGCATCGCAACGGTTGGCGATGCTCCCAGCCCGGCGGCAACTTCTTCATAACGGGTCCCCATGGTTCGCAGCGCACCCTCGAGGGAGACCACCAGGAACGGGAGCGCAACGAACGTTTGCGCGAGCACCACCGCGGTCGTGGAGAACGCGATCGAGATCCCGAGCGCCTCCAGCTGCTGGCCCACGAGTCCAAGTCGACCAAAGGTGTACAGCAGCGCAATACCGCCCACCACCGGTGGCAGCACCAGGGGCAGGAGCACCAGTGATCGCAGTATCCGTAGTCCAGGCACTTGGACCCTGGCCAGCACCAACGCCAGCGGACAGCCCAACACCACGCACAGCACCGTCGACATCAACGCCGTGCGCAAGCTCAGACCGAGTGCGGTGAGTGAGGATTCTGACGTCAGCAAACTCCACAGGTTCGGCCAATCCACGCGCAGCAGCATCCCGAGCAACGGCAGAAGCACGAACAGCGCCCCGATCAACGCCGGTACCAGCACCCACCCGGGCACCGTCCGGAAGCGAGCGCGCGTCACGGCGCCCCGAACCCCTCGTCCCGCAGGATGGTCTGGCCACGCTCACTCGTGAGCGCGTCGACGAATTCCCGTGCGGCCGTCGCGTTCGGCGAGTCCGGGAACGTCACCACGGGGTAGTAATTGACGACGTCCTGCGAATGCGGAACCTCGATCGTTTCCACACGACCCCCCGCGGCCTTGGCATCCGTGACGTACACGAGTCCCGCATCCGCCTGACCCGACGTCACCTTGCCCAGCACGTCGGTCACAGACAGTTCCGAACTCACGGGACTCAGCGCTACGCCATTCGCCTTTTCGAGTTCATCCGCGGCCGCTCCGCACGGCACTTCTGGCGCGCACCGGACAAAATTCACACCGTCTTTCCGAAGGTCGTCCAGCCCGGAGATATCGGCAGGGTTGCCCTCTGGCACGACGAGTGTGAGCGTATTGCTCGCGAAAATCTCTGATTCACCGGACGGCAGGTCCGAATCGGTCAGGCGCTGCATGGTCCGCTCGTCCGCAGACGCAAACACGTCCGCCCGCGCCCCCTCCTGCAACCGCTGCGCCAAGCCGGTCGAGCCGCCGTAATCCACCGTCACATCTACGCCCGGGTACTCAGCCTCGAATTCCTCGGCCAGCCGGTCGAAGCTCGTGGTCAGCGACGCCGCCGCATACACCGTCAGCGTTCCCTCCGCCGACGACGCCGCTCCCCCACTCTCGCTCGACCTCTCGTCAATACCACCGCCGGTTCCGCACGCCGTCAGAAATAGTGCTGCCGCCGCACTCAGCACGGCAAGTATCGCCCGAGCCCTCACGAGAAATCTCCGGACTCGACAATGACCGTGGTTGCCTTGACCACCGCCGTCGCGACCGATCCCGGTTCGAGCTTGAGTTCTCGCACTGCTTCGGTACTCATCAGCGAGACAATCCGGTGGGGACCGCACTGCATTTCCACCTGGGACATCACCTTGTCCGAGGTCACGGTCGTCACCAGTCCGACCAGCCGGTTCCGGGCGGATCCTTTGCCGCTGTTGGGATCCCTGGGGTTCACCGCATTGCGTTTGGCCAGCTCCGCCAGCTCGACCCCGTCCACAACCGCGTGACCGGATGAGTCTTGCCGACGAGTGAGCGTGCCCTGATCGATCCACCGCCGCACCGTGTCATCGCTGACACCGAGAAAGAGCGCCGCATCCGCCACCCGCAACAAAGTCATGTCATGAGACTATCCGCATCTGCGGCCCCAATCATGAGTAGATTCCGTAAATTCGGATCAATGCTGTCACCGGAGAATGTCCGCCAATGACTTCATAAGGTCAAGAGCATCACGTTGTTGTTTATAGGACAGCCACGGTTCGTGTTCATAGAGAGCAAACTGCACGGAGACTTCCGCTCTAAGTTGGATCTCTTTCCGCGCCGACTCCGAGAGTTCGATCATTCTGAACCGCGCGTCAAAGCAGTCAACTCGGTACTGCACGAGTCCCACACCGTGGAGCTCTCGCACGTATCGCGACACCAGGCTCTTGGACAATCGCGTCCCCCGCGCGATCCCACTGACCGATTCACCTGGATTCTCCGCGAGGTAGTTCATGACCTCCATTTCCCCAGGTTTGAGTCGGCCATCTCCCTCAGCGGGCACCGCCGCATCCGCTAACTCTTTGAGCCGCCGCGACAACCGATACACATCCACCACTCGCATGAGTCCAGAGAACCAAGTGGCCACCTGTCGCGCGCCTCCAGCGCACGGCATTGTGCATTTCGGCGGATCCTTGGCACGTTCGCGATGGCTTGTGGAGTCCACGCAGCACGGGTAAGGCGATACCCGGTGCCCGTCACCTTGCTGGTAATAAAAGGCCACTCATGGGAAGGTGTGCCCCAGCTAAAACTCGACGACAGAGACCAACGAGACCGAGTGTGCTGGTCGATTTCGGCCTCCGCTTACGCGCTTTTTATTCGTTTTACTCGCGTTCATCAGTGCACGGTCTCCGAGGGGCACATACTCTCCGAAAACCGTGTACTGGTGCACTGCTTCGAGGGAAAGCGGGCCGAGACAGCGCAAAACCCGTCCACTGGTCAACGGTTCTACGGGAGTATGTCCTCCCCGAAGAACGTCTCTCAGTGAACGGGTTTCGGTGACCGAGTTGTCGTGAAGCCGATCATTGGAGCTTCAGCCGGATCACTCATCCTCACCAACATTCACGGCCCGGCAAGGCGGTTCAATCGCTGTGGCTAGGACTTCCGCTCGCTCCGCTCGGGTTTTACTCGTGCGTGAAGTTGGCCTTGCGCTTCTCACTGAAGGCGGTCATGCCTTCCTTCTGATCGGCGGTGGAGAACAAGCCGTGGAACACTCGACGCTCGTACTGCACACCCTGCTGGAGAGTGGTTTCGTAAGCTGCATTCACGGCCTCGACGGCGTGCTGAGCAACAGGCTTGGAGAGCCCGGCAATGGTGCGAGCGACGTCGTTGGCGGTGTCCAATAGCCGGTCGGCGGGGACCACGCGAGCAACCAGGCCGGAACGCTCGGCTTCCTCGGCGTCCATCTGACGGGCGGTGAGAATCATATCCATGGCCTTGGACTTGCCGATGGCGCGGATCAGTCGCTGAGTGCCACCCATGCCCGGGATGACGCCCAGGTTGATCTCTGGCTGACCGAACTTCGCGGTGTCCGCGGCGATGATCAGGTCGCACATCATGGCGAGCTCACAACCGCCACCCAAGGCATAACCGGAAACGGCGGCGATCTTGGGGGTGCGCAGACGGGCAAAAGCATCCCACGGGGAGAAGAAGTCCACGCGGTACATCTCGGCGGCGGACTTGGTGGCCATTTCCTTGATGTCGGCACCCGCGGCGAAGGCCTTCTCGGAACCGGTCAGGATGATCGCGCCGATATCCGGGTCGCGGTCGAGCTCGGTGGCGGCGGCAACCACATCGTTCATAGTTTGCTCGTTCAAGGCGTTGAGCGCCTTGGGCCGGTTCAGGGTGATCACGCCGACGCGCCCGTCACGGCTCACCAAAATGGTCTCGTACTCGGTGTTTTCGCTCATGTGACCAGCATCTCATGTGGTCCTTGACCCAACCTTGTGAAGCAAAGTGTGAAGACATGTCACGCCCCGGAAACATGCCGGTACTACCATGTCGGCATGCGCGAATTGCAGGCTCAAATCATTTCCGAACTCGGCGTGAAACCACAGATCGATCCGGCATCCGAGGTCGATCGCCGAGTGGACTTCTTGTGTGACTACGTCACGGCCACACACACCAAAGGTTTCGTCCTGGGAATCAGCGGGGGCGTGGATTCCACACTGGCTGGCAAGCTGGCTCAGATGGCCGTTGAGAAGCTCCGGGCCGACGGCGGAGACGCCCAATTCATGGCGATGCGCCTGCCGCACGGAGTGCAACACGACGAAGCCGACGCCCAGGCCGCGCTGGCTTTCATCGAGCCCGACCGCACCATCACCTACGACATCGCTCCGGCAGTGCGCGGTTTCGAAGAGGCCTACGAGTCGGCCACCGGGACGGAACTGACCGATTTCACGCGAGGTAATACCAAGGCGAGAGTGCGTATGACGGCCCAGTACGCCGTCGGCGGGGACAACAATCTGTTGGTGATCGGAACGGACCATGCCGCGGAGTCGGTGACCGGGTTCTTCACCAAGTTCGGCGACGGCGGCGCGGATCTGCTGCCGCTGGGTGGCCTGAACAAACGGCAGAACCGGCAATTGCTCGAGTACCTGGGCGCGCCGGAACCGTTGATTTCCAAGGCGCCCACCGCAGATTTGCTCGACGACAACCCCGGCCGCACGGACGAGGACGAACTGGGGCTGACGTACAACGACATCGATGACTTCTTGGAGGGCAAGGAGATCGCCGCCGACGTCTCCGAGCGGTTGGAGACGATTTACTTGCGCTCACGCCACAAGCGCACCGTGCCGGTGACCCCGGCGGATGACTGGTGGCGCTGACTGCCACTGCTGAATGATCGGTGGCACCGACCGCACGACAGTGTTGAGATCAGAGGATCGGGCGTAGCGGAATCAAGACAGTTTCGGCGAACCGCGCCATCGGGTGACGGTCACGCCAGCGCGGTGAGCTGAGGATCTCACAGTGCTCGGAGTCGGCTTCGAAGACCTTTTCCATCTCCGCCGCGAAGTCCGGGTCCACGATTTCCACGTTCGTCTCGTAGTTGAACGAGAGCGACAAACGGTCGATGTTGGCGGTGCCCACGGTGGACCATTCGCCGTCGATTGTCGCCGTCTTGGCGTGGATCATGGATGCGGCGTACAACAGGATGGTCACGCCGACATCCAGGAGCTGACCGTAGAACCCGCGGGACACCCAGTCGGCGAGAATATGGTTTGAATCCTTAGGAACCATGACGCGCACGTCCACGCCGCGTTTTGATGCCCCAATCAGGGCCTCAAGAATCTGCTGATCGGGAATGAAGTACGGCGTGGTGATCCAGATGTGATCATTGGCGCGCTCAATGGCGCTCAGGTATAGGTGCCGAATTGGATACACCAGTTGCACCGGCAGATTGGCGGCAACCCGGACCTCCGGGTCCCAGTTCTGCGGAGGCACCCATTCAATCTGGTCCTCCGGGTGACGACCCTCGTTCCACACGCGGGCAATCGAATTGCGCAGCCCCCATACGGCCGGGCCCACTTCGCGCACGTGGGTGTCCCGCCACTGGTTGGCGTACATCGAACCAATGTTGTAGCCACCCACGAAGCCGATGTTGTCATCCACCACCAGGATCTTGGAATGGTTGAACCCGCTGTATCGCAGCAGCCCTCGCCACCATTTGCGGCGCACGGCCGGCATCCGGAACACATGGACTTTGTCCGAGAACGTATAGAAAGAATTGGGAATCACCAGGTTGGCAAAGCCGTCATAGATGACGAAGACTTCGACACCGCGATCGGCCGCCGCGTTGAGGGCATCCAGGAACCGCTGACCCACTTCATCGTTCTTCCAGATGAAGGTCTCCATGTGGATGGATTCCTGGGCTCCGTTGATGGATTCGAGCATGTCGTCGTACACGCTGTCACCCGAGGTGTAGATGTTCAGTTCGGAATCCTCGACCTGCGCCGTGAACGTACCCGGGCGAGGGGCCTCGCGGACCTTACGATTGCGGCGCTTCCACCAGTCCAATCCGGCCAGCGAAGCGATCACCGTGGCCTGTGCGGCAGCCAAGGAACCGGCTGCAACCACCCCCGTCTTGAACAGGAGTGAACGTCCCTTGCGGTGGGCTACGGCGGCTCTGGTCTTCATGCGTCCAGCCTACTTGGCCTGGCTCCGCGAGCGCCCAGGGTGGGACCCACCGCGTGCCAGGTCGGTATCCAATGGCGCTGAAATTTACTTACCACGGAATGCGTTAGTACCGGTGTGAGCACACACGAGCACTTTTTCCTGGACAAGTCCGACCCCGGTAGCTGGCGAGCCATCAACGCGTTCTCCCGCAAGGTGGCCGCAGCAAACGAGGAAGCCGACATCCCGCGTTCCATCACGGAGCTTCTCAACGTGCGGGTCTCGCAGATCAACGGCTGCGCCTACTGCCTGAACATGCACGTGCGCCAAGCACGTGAGGCGGGCGTGACCGATCAGCAGTTGGCGGTGCTGCCGGCCTGGCGAGACACCCAGGTGTTCAGCCCGCTGGAACGCTCCGCCCTGACCATTGCGGAAGCGACCACCGAACTGGACCATTCCACGCTGCACCAAGATCTGACCACCGCCCGGGAAACCCTGACGGACAAGCAGTTCTCCGCGCTGCAGTGGTCAGCGATCGCGATCAACGCCTTCAATCGAATTTCCATCCTGTCCGGCCACCCGGTGCGCGCCAAGCGCAGCGAGTAGTAGTCAGCACACGGTTATAGAAGACAGCCATGACCGAACCGAACAACATCACGGTCCGCAACAATCCGGACCGCCACCGCTTCGAACTCCTGGACGGGGACACCGTGATCGGTGAATCCCACTACACGGCGCATCAGGACGCTGACCGTGCGGAGCGGATTTTCTACCACACCGTGGTGGACGACTCGTACGGTGGCCAGGGCCTTGCAGCGGTTCTGACCAAGCAGGCACTGGGTGAAACCGTGGCCGAGGGGTTGGCCATCGTGCCGGTGTGCCCGTACGTGAAGCTGTGGGTGCGGAAGAACGATGACTACGCGAGCGACGTCGTCACCGTGAAGCCCGAGCACTTACAAGCGCTCGCCGCGCTGGGCGGAAAGTGAACGCGCGCCAAGTTTCCTGCAAGGGCCCGCGGCTCGCTACGGTGGTGTCATGAGAATCGCCACGTGGAACGTCAACTCCATCCGAGCCCGCGCCGATCGCATCGAAGCGTGGTTGGACCGCTCGGACGTGGACGTGTTGGCCATCCAGGAGACCAAGGCCAAGGACGAGAACTTCCCGTGGGAGTTGTTCGAGTTTGCCGGTTACGAGGTGGCGCATTTCGGGCTGAGCCAGTGGAACGGTGTGGCCATTGCCTCACGCGTGGGTCTCAAGGACGTGGAACGCACCTTCCCCGACCAGCCCGTGTTCGGCAAGGGCAAACAGGAGCCGATCCAGGAAGCCCGCGCCATGGCTGCGACCTGCGGCGGAGTGCGTGTGTGGTCTCTGTATGTACCTAACGGCCGCGGCCTGGACGACCCGCACATGCCTTACAAACTCGAGTGGCTGCGCATCCTCAAGGATCATGCCAAGCAGTGGGTCAAGGATGATCCAGAGGCGCAGATCGCGCTGGTGGGTGACTGGAACGTGGCCCCCCAGGATGAGGACGTCTGGGACATCGAATTTTTCAAGGAGAACGGTTTCACCCACGTCTCCGAGGGCGAGCGCGCGGCGTTCAACGCGTTCATCAGCGACGCCGGTTTCATGGACGTGGTCCGCCCCCGCCATCCGGGCCCCGGCGTCTACACGTACTGGGACTACACGCAGTTGCGCTTCCCCAAGAAGGAAGGCATGCGCATCGACTTCCAGCTCTGCTCCCCCGCCCTCGCTGCACGGGTCACGGACGCGTGGATCGACCGTGAGGAGCGCAAGGGCAAGGGTGCCTCGGACCACGCTCCCGTGGTTATTGAGATCGACTGAGTCATGACCTTGGTGAACGTGGGTACGGCGTTTAGGGGGATCATTGGTCCTCCCATTCGTTTCGCGCTGCGCATTTACGTCCCGCAGGAGGAGCTCGACGCGGAGTACGCTCCCGCCATCCCGCGTGCCCTGGACCCCTTCGAGGGCGGGGTTCACGAACTCACGGAACAGCTGTCCCGCCTGGCCGATCCTTCCGACACCCCGCTGCCTCCCGCGCGCGAACCACTATGGACCATCCCGTTCTCCGCCGCCCCCGCTGCTGAATCACGGTTCGTGGGTGGCATGGGCGACTTCCCGGTCTTCCACGCGCCCCAGCGGCTGCGCCGTTCCCTTCGGTTGTTCTCCGACGCCACGATGAACGACGGCGCTCAGCTCCTTCCGCTATTGGTTCCGGAAAAGAAGGTCCGGGACGCCGCGCGGGAGATTTCCGGGGAGCTCTTCGAACCGCTGTACACCCGCGAGTCGGCCTATGTGGTCCCCTTGGCGTGGTTCGCGGCGTTCGCCATGGAGGACCGTGTGGTCTCATCGCATGCCGGTCACGAGGTGCACCGGCTCATCGCACCCGCCGACACCGCCGCCCGGCGTGTGATCCAGGGTGCGCAGATCGTCGAGGACACCGCCCTGGCCTCTGCCGATCCCAACGCTGATGAGCTGTCCGAGGAGGCCCAACAGGCCAAGGCGTTCGCGGATGATCTAACTCGGTTGGGCCGCTGGCTCGGAACCTTCAGCCCCGCCTCCCTCGTGTGCCTGGACTACGGCTCGTTGGCGGATCGGATCCAGCCCGACGAGAGCCCCCGGGACATGGAGGACGCCATCGAACTCCTCCGTGCCGGCGATCAAGGTGCCGCCACGGCCGCCCTGCGCCGGATCTTCCAACGGTGGTCGCCGCTGGCGCACTTGCAGTCGGCGAATTAGGGCGATTAGGCCGGTTGACAGTCTCCGGACCTGGTTCATAGGCCAGTTCATAGCTCGGGGCGTAACGTCATGTGAGGGAAATGCAACGGCCGAGTTTGATGTGAGGAAAGTGTCCAGAACTGGCCAAATTCTTGCAGTTTCCTCCCCTGAGACTTCATTGATGCGCTTTCCTCACCTGAGACTGCCTTGGGTCATGCGGTCGCCCCGGTCATTAGGTCGCACGCGCCGCAGCTCCCTCAGAGGACAATGACTGACGACGACGACGTCGCGCGGCGCACCCGTTCGACCCACTTCCATCTCCGGTCGGGCTCCTCAAGATCGCCCTTGACCAGCAGCGTGAGGTCCCATCCGCTGTCCCGGATGAGCGCGAACCGGTACATCTCGTCCCGGTAGTCATCTACTTCCTCCGCATGGACACGACCGTTGTATTCGACTGCCACCTTTACCTCTGGCCAAGCCAGATCCAGATAAAACGTTCGCCCGTTGACTTCCACCGGGTAGTTGAGGTGGGGCGGCGGCAGGCCTTCATGAAGTGCGATCATGCGCGTTAGGGTTTCCATGGCCGAAAAGCAGGATTCCTGGGCTTCTCGCAATCCTCTACGCACGGCATTCACGGCCAGAGCATGCGGCGGCAGATGGCTCAGGCACTCTTCGATCACAGTTCTCGGAAGTTCAGCCGTGACACCGGTACCTGGAATCGTGAATTGCCAGGACATCATCGCGTCCAAACAGGCGATGATGCGCCAGTGCGACAGCCTTGGGGCAACGACCACCAGCGCTTCCACAGGATGTGTAACTCGGCTACCCCAGGGGCCTTCAAAGCTGCTTAGTCCCATCGACTTTGAGAACTTGATCCCCTCAGCAACCGTCTGATTGCGCGCACCTGACCACCGCAAATGGGCCGTCTCGCGTTCGCCCAAGATGTCCCGCATGACTCGTGGAAGTGGCATCTTGAGCGACTGATGAACCCAAGGATCGGTATAGCCCACGGGTATCTTCAAGAGATCCAAGGCATTGAAACCGGTCACGGCAAGTGTCGATCCCGGGGCGCCCAGGTGCTGTTGCAACAACAGCGACCGCTCCACCGCGGTGAGTGGCTCGGGATGCATTGCCCAGAGACCTTTGGTCACTCTTTGAACTCCGGGTTTGGTCATCAGCTGCGAGGCGCGGTTGCCAGTTTGGCCCGTGCGGAGCACCACCGGACGATCCCCGAACTTCAACGGCTTTTGTCGATACAGCATGATCGGACTCTAGAGAACGCCGCTCGGGCGGGTCGGAAGTTATCCACAGTCACTCCTCTAAGCGTTCTCCACAGGACTCAATTTCAGCTGGAGAGCTCTCCTGAGCTGGCGACATCACCCTCAAAAAGGCGCGTGCTAGTGAAGCAGTGAGGATTGGAGGTGAATCCCAAGTGAGGAAAATGAAGGTGTCCAGTGTGGTGTGAGGGAAATGCTCAGAACAGGCCAACTTTCTGCATCTTCCTCACCTAAGACTTCTCGGCTGCATTTTCCTCACATCATGCTGAAACAGGCCGTCTCATCGACACCGGAAGTGACAGGCCCGTGCCACAGCGCAGTCCCCTCCGCTCAGCTCCACCGCAGCCACCCCGGTGTCCTGGCCTCACCCCACGATTTCCCCTCCACCCCGCAGGCTGACTAGCGTTGGAGTGTGTCTGAAGAATCAGTAATCCCACGTCAGAAGTCCGGTACCGAGTGGTGGCGGGACGCCGTGATCTACCAGGTGTATCCGCGCTCCTTCAAGGACTCCAACGGGGACGGGATGGGCGACTTGGGCGGTGTGACCGAGAAACTTCCCTACCTCAAGCAGCTCGGTGTGGACGCGGTGTGGCTGTCGCCGTTCTATCTGTCCCCTCAGCATGATGCTGGCTATGACGTGGCGGATTACCGCACCATCGACCCGCGCTTCGGCACCCTTGACGATTTCGAGCGGATGAAGGACCAGGCCCACGAACTGGGGCTCAAGATCATCGTGGACCTGGTGCCCAACCACACCTCCGAGGATCACGAGTGGTTCCAGGCGGCACTCGCCTCACCGATCGGTTCACCGGAGCGCGCCCGCTATATGTTCCGCAACGGCAAGGGTGAGAACGGCGAGCTGCCGCCGAACAATTGGAAGTCCCTGTTCGGCGGCCCCGCGTGGTCCCGTATCGATGACGGCCAGTGGTACCTCCACCTCTTCGACTCGTCACAACCGGACCTGAACTGGGAGAACCCGGAAATCTGGGAAGAGTTCCGCAGCGTCCTGCGCTTCTGGCTGGACCGCGGAGTGGATGGCTTCCGCGTGGACGTCGCCCACGGCATGGTCAAGGCGGAAGGACTCCCTGATTGGGACGAGCAGGTCCACATGGTCGAAGGCACGGACGTCGATGAAAAAGGTCACGCCGAAAAGACCATGGACACCGGCCCGTACTTCGATCAGGACGGTGTGCACGAGATCTACCGCGATTGGAACCAGGTTCTGGCCGAGTATCCTGGCGAGCGCATGCTCGTGGTGGAAGCGTGGATCGGCCCGGCAGAACGGTTGGCGTTGTACGTCCGCCCGGATGAGGCGCAGCAGGCGTTCAACTTCGACTTCCTGATCGCCGGTTGGGACCGCGACCGGATGCGCAACGCCATCACGGATTCCCTGCGCGTGAACCAGGCGGTGGGTGCGCCGTCCACGTGGGTGCTCTCCAACCACGACACCGTCCGCCACGCCTCCCGCTACGGTTTAAGCTCCCGCACCGCCTACCCCAACGGCATCGGGGCGGAGGACGAGCAGCCCGACGCCGCCCTGGGTCTCCGCCGCGCCCGCGCCGCCGCACTCGTGGAGCTGTCCCTGCCGGGTTCGGCCTACGTCTACCAGGGCGACGAACTGGGCCTGCCTGAGCACACCACTCTGGACGCCGAGAGCCGCGAGGACCCCACCTTCTTCCGTACCGAGGGTCAGGAATTGGGGCGCGACGGCGCTCGTGTGCCCCTCCCCTGGTCCCCCGTGGGCGACGGGCTGGGCTTCGGCCCGAATCCGTGGTTGCCGCAGCCGGAGACCTTCGAGAACATCACGGTGGACCACCAGCTGGGCAACCCGCAGTCCGTGCTGAATCTCTACAAGAACGCCCTGCGCATCAGGCACGAACTGGCACTGGGTCGCGCCGAGTTCGAGTGGGACCCCATGAGCGAGCAGAACACTCAGATTCTGGCCTATCGCCTCACCACGGATTCCGGGGACACAGTCCTGGTGGCCGCGAATGCCGGTGACGCGGCAGTGGAGATCCCCGAGCTGACCACCGGTGAACTGTTGCTGGCCAGCGGCCAGAGCGCCGTGATGGCAGGGAAGCTCGCCGCGGATCACACGGTGTGGATCAAGCTCTAACGAGCTGACGTTCGGGGCCGGGCAGAATGGCGCGGCCCCGAACAACAGCGCGGCAGATCCGCGAGAAGTTCAAGGCCGCGACGGGTAGCTGAAAAGGAGAGTCCAGCGTAGGCCTCGGATGCTACTTCTCCGGCAACGCCGCCGAACACTGCGTGGAAATCCAGTCCTGCACGGGCTGAAGTGCGCGCTGGATTTGGGCGGCCTCTTGGGGTTGCAAAGTGTCACCGGCGTTGTCGAGGAGGCTGACGGCGTCGTCGAAGGCAGGAAGCACGGGCTCGGGCAACCGGTCGCGATGTGATTCGAGGGAGTCGGTGGCCTCAGTGATAGATGAAGGGTCCTGACCGGCCTCGGGGGTGGCGTCCGTGGAACGGTCAGTGGTCATGGGAAGCACCACCAGTCCGGTGTAGACCTCGACCACGTCCAGGCAGGTTCCGGTGCTGGCCGTGCGTCCCGTGCCCACCGGCGCTTCGGAGCCGCCGTTCGCCTGGGGGATTTCGCTCGGCGCCTCGAACGTGAACGGTTCCTCCGCGCTGGAAGAACAGCCGGTCAGAGCGATCAGCAGACCCGAGGCCGCCACTGCCGTGGTAACTCGTTTCAAGCTCATGGGTTCACCCGCCGTCCGCACGTGAGGTGCAGCCCATCCGGCCGAGGACTGGGGGCGTGCACGGTGATCGATACGCCTACAATTTAGGCGGCCAACCTCCGTAACGGCTGGGGATTTTCCGCGTCCTACCCTTGCACTGAGCCCGTGAAAATCGCGACTTTCAGCAGGCCGAGTCCGAGACCCATGCGCGTGCGATCAACTCGCGCAGCACGTCGTGATCCACCTGGTCCAATTTGGTGACGTACACGCAGCTCACACTGCGCCGGTGCGGTCCGAGGCGGTCGAGTAGTTCCTCGGCGCCGTCGCCGCTCTGCAGTCCGTAGAGCGAGATGGCGGCCTTGCGGGGCGAGAACGCTACCTGGGCGGTATCGCCTTCGCGGCCGGTTTCGTAGCGGTAATGGTAGTGGCCGTACCCCACGATGGACTCGCCCCACATCACGGGCTCGGCACCGGTGACCTCTCTGAAGATCTCAAGTAGTTCCTTGCCCTGTTCCACGCGCCGCGGCCAGGGCAAGGAGTCGATCCATTCCTCCGCAGACTGCCCGGTGGGCTTGGTCTTCACGTCCGCTTTCACGGTTCGGTTGGTGGGCTTGGGGGCGACGACGCCGCTCATCGGTTCCAGCCCCTTCTCACCCAGGGCGTCGTTGAGTCGGTTCAGCCCCTTCAACCCCACGCCGTGCAGTGCGAGGAGTTCCTGGAAGTCGGCTCCGGCCAGTTGCTCGATCTCGGTAATACCCTGTTCAGCCAGCGCCCGGTGCAGCGGTGCGCCTGTTCCCTTGATCTCCGTGAGAGCGGTCATGGGATCAGACTAGACGCACGCGGCGGCCCTGAACACGATCGCGTTCAGGGCCGCCGGTGACTGCCATCAGGCTGTGGAAGCGATCAGGCTTCCGCTTGCTTCTGCTGCTCCATCTGCTGGGTGTGTTCCTCGCGGTCCTTCATCTCCCTGGGGCGGAAGTAGAACAGACCCGTGAGCACGGCAATGATGAACACCGCGAGCATTACGAAGAACAGTGGCCACACGCCCGTCAGGAAGATGATGGGCACCGCCAGCGCGGTGACCAGGCCACCGCCGAAGAATGGCTCGAAGACCAGCTGCTTATAACCGAAGGCCTCGAATGCCGGAGTCTCGGCCTCCGGGTCCACCACGCGCATGAGGATCAGGCCGGTGGCGGTCACGCCCATGGACTGACCGAAGTCACCGATGCCGCGCTCGAACCAGTAACGGCCGATGATGCGGGGTGCCAACCACATGAAGATACCCACATTGAACGCGATGCCGGCCACCGCCAGGATTGCGAAGGCCGCCAGGTTGTCGCCCACCGCTTGCAGGGACAGCGTCGCGATGGCGGAGACGATCAGGAAGTCCAGCGCGAGGCCCTGGATACGGAGCATCACCTGGGCGTCGATGTAGCGGTCGAACCCGAACTTCTTGGCCACCAGCTGGAAGATCACACCGCCCAACAGCGCCATGGGGAACAAGGGAACGTAGGCGAAGATCTCCAGCGGGGTGGTGTCATCCAACATCACGCTGGCGTAGGTCTGCTGCTCGATCCAGCGCAGCCCCTCCAGAATGCACCAACCGATCAGGATGGCCACGGCCACGATCGCCATGTGCAGGGAGAACGGTTCCACGGAGGACGGGCGGCTGGTCATGGTGCCTGCGGAGTAGTACTCGTCGCTGCGGAACAGACCCTTCTGCTCGGCCACGGACATCTTGACGTCGCCCTTGAGGACTTCGGTCTTACCGGTGCGCACACCCCAGTTGATCAGGCCAATACCGATGATGATGCCGCCCACGATGCCCACGGTCGCCAGGCCCACGGCCAGGTCCGCGCCTTCACCGAAGCCCAGTTCTTCCATGACGGGGCGCATACCGGCAGCGGTTCCGTGACCGCCCTCGAAGCCGATCTCGATCAACGCACCGGTCATGGGAGCCGCAGCGAAGACGGGCACCAGAATCAGGGCGGCGAGCAGCAGACCGATCACGTACTGACCCGAGCCGAAGGCCACGCCCAGCGACAGCTGCGGTCCCACGAGCTTGGCCGCGCGCTTGGGCGAGGGAAGGTCCTGGCCCAAGAACATGGTCGCGAAGATGACGCTGATGAGCAGACCGGGCAGCACTCCCCAGGTCTCGACCATGCCCTCGGTGAAGAGTCCGCTCTCACCCCACGGGCCGTTGAAGCGGCCGAGAACCTGCGGGCCCAGGAGCAACAGGATCGCGCCGCCAATGATGGAACTCGGCAGGAACAGGCTCTGGACCCAGCCAACTTTCACGCGCACGAACTTACCCAGGAGCAGCGCCACCCCCAGGATCAGGAACGAAAAACCAACGGCCTCTGGAGACACGGGAACCACCTCTAGTGATCGGGGATCGAAAACGGTCGCAGGTCACATAGCGAGGGTCAAGAGCGCCCCGAAGGAGTGTCCCCAGCTGATGTTTGAGAATCTCAGTTTATGAGACTGATGTGTCCTACGTCCCGATCAACACAGCCCCTGCCGCTCCCGTCATTGCGTTACGGCGCAGTGAAAAGCCTCGGGCACACACGTGCTCGGGGCTCTTCGGTGAGTATGCGTCAGGCGCTCTGGCGCTGAATCTCCCACAGGAGGTGCCCCTCGGTGGGCGACTGCACCGGCAGGAACGCCGCCTCGCGCACGCGCCGGGTCGTGTCCGTGTCTGCGAGGTAGCCGCGTCCGCCGGCAAGTGTGGCCTCGAGCTTGGTCGCGGCACTCACGAAATGAGCGGCGTCGAGCCTCAGCTGCAGCAGGCGCACCGGCGAGGTGACCTTCTCCAACAGCGACGCGTGCTCATTGCGCAAGCTCTGCTCGGTCTCGCGCAGGGCATCCAGTCGGTCGCGGAACAGGGAGTTGGGGCCGGGCTTTTCCACCGACGACGCCGCCTCGTCCAGGCTGCGCGCGCCCAAACCAATACAGAACGCGGTCTGCGCCAGCAGGAAACCGGGGCGGACCTTGGCCAGGAACTCCTTGAGCGGTACACCGGTGACGTCGCTGGCGGGAATCCGCACGTTGTTCAGGGCCAGGGAACCGCTCGCGGTGCCGTTGAGCGCCATGAGTGGAGCCGAGGGCTTCACGGAGAGGCCTTCGGCCCCGACCCGCACGCGGGCGATGGTCTGGGTGCCGTCCTCGAATTGCACCGGCATCATGACGATGGCGTTCGGGAACAGGTTGGAAGCCCACACGATTTTGCCGTTGAGCACCACCGAATCGCCATCTGCTGCGGCCTCCACGGGGATGTCACCCAGCTCGGACGCCCACTTGAACGCGGGTGCCATGGCGGAAACGCCAGCCACGGAACCGTTGATTAATTCCTCCGGAACCTCGAACCCGCCCGCGCGGTGGAACAGCATGGTCATGCTGTGACCCCAGCTGCTGAACGCGGTGGAAAAACACTCGCGAGCCAGCGTCTCGAGCAGCGCGGTGACCCCGGCGACGTCGCCCTGGGCCGCGACGTCGAAGGCACCATTTTGCCCGAGCTCGGCCAGAGCGACGTCGGTCTGGACGTCACCCCGGTCGATACTCGCGGCGCGTTCGGCAACGTTGGCCAGCAAGGAATCCGCGACCGGTTGCTGAACGGTTGAAGGAACGGGCATTACTTGCCTGCCAGGTGGTGCAGTCGATCGATGGGGGTGGTGACGGCCTCGCGAGCGCGCACCACGGCGTCCTCATCGGGAGCGTTGTAGAAGCACAGGCACTTCACGGTGTCCTCGCGGACGTAGGTGCGCAGGAAGCTGACCTCGGGGACCTCGGCGTACTTGGGGGCGTTGGCCTTCTTGCGGCCCAGGTAGGTTTCCATGTCGATCTCGGCGGGGATGTCCCACTCGACCAGGTACTCGGCGGAGGGCTTGGCCTTGCGGATGTCCTCGATGTCCGCGCCGACCAGGCGAACCTGATCCGGGCCGGTGACCTCGGTGGACTGATCGGCCACGCCGCTGCGGATGGCCTGGTCCAGGGCGGTGGTGTCATCGCCGTCGAGCTCGACCACGGTGAACACGCGACCCTGACCCTCGGTGACCTGGGATTCCAGGACCTGAGCGCCGTTCTGCTCGGCTGCAGAAGCGATGGCCTCAATCACGGACTGGGCACCCTCGCGGGTGGCGTTGCTGGGAACGACTTCGAAAAGCTGCAGTGACATGGAGATTCCTCTCGTCGGTTGTCGGATTGCGTTAAACGCTACGCGCGGCCCCGTCAGTGACCCAAGGAGATAGTCACACTGCGCAACATTCCGTGGACACTTTGTTCAGACGTTGATCACCGCAGGGATCTATGATCGGAGCACCCTGCACCACTTTCGACTGATCCCCGAAAGGACCGGGTCTGAACCATGTTTCACGACCAGAGCGTCATTTTCATCGACGCGGGCTTCTTGCTGTCCGCCGGTAGTTCCACCGTGACCGGGACCTCTCTTCGCGCTGCCACCAGGGTGGATGCCGAACAGCTCATCTCCGGCATCGTCAGCATCACCAGAGACAACTGCAACCTGGACCCGCTGCGCATCTATTGGTATGACGCGTCTCGGGACGGCGTGCTCAGCGACTGGCACAAGAAGATCTCACTGCTCGACGACGTCAAGGTGCGGCTCGGTCGCATCGGCGTGAACGGACAGCAGAAAGGTGTGGACCTGCGTCTGGGCCTGGACCTGGTCGAGGTGGCCCGCAACGGTTCCGCCAAGGTCGCCTACCTTCTCAGCGGTGACGACGATCTGGCCGAAGCCGTCGAGGCCGCCCAGGACCTGGGCATGAAGGTGGTGCTGCTGGCCCTGGAGGACAAGAACCGGTATCTGGGGATCAAGTCGGTAGCAGAGCACCTGGCGTACAAGGTGGACCGGATCATCGTGCTGCCGCAGGACCTCATTCATTCCACGTTCACGCCGGCCACGCGAGCGGTGGTTCCGGGTGCGGAGGCGGGGACCGAGTCGGAATTCCAGTCCACCGCTCAGCCCGCTCCGTCGGCGCCTCCTGGGCCCATGCCGGGGGCGGGGCCCGGAGCCGCACCGGTCACACCGGCAACTCTGGCGAGCAAGAAGGCCACGTTCATCACGGTCAAGGAGCCGGAAGTCGATCTCCCCCACTTGTTCGCAGTGGCGGAAGAGGTGGCCGAGAGCCTGGCCCGCAACTGGTACCAGACCACTCCGTTGTCCGAGGTACAGTCCGTCCTGGAAGAGAGGCCCATCCTCCCCGCCGAGATCGATTCCACTCTGCTGCGTGATTGCGCGGCTCGGATCGGCGAATCGGACACCGACCTGCAGCCCGTGCGGAAACACCTGCGTAAGTGCTTCTGGGACACCATCGACACACTGGCCTGACGCCGCGGTGCTCTAGTCTGAAGCGTGTGAGTCACGAGCCAGCAGTTTCAGATTCCTCCGGGGATGAGTCGAAGGAATTAACCCGCTCCACCTCCCGAGCCTCGGCTGGACAGGAGTCTTCTGAAACCCAGGATGCGCCCGCCGCCAGCACGGCCGTTTCTTCCGACGGCGACTCCGGAATCTCTTGGGGATCATTCGCACGTAATGCCGCGCTGATCGTGGTGGCCGTGGTCATGCTGTGGCTGTTCTTCAACGTGGAACTTCCTCCGGCCGACCAATTGCAGGAACGGCTCGAAAGCTACGGGTGGGTGAGTTGGCTGGTGTTCATCGGCCTTTACGCGATTGTGGCTCTGACCCCTATTCCGGTGACCATCATGGCGGTTGCCGGTGGGCTGATCTTCGGGGTGGTGCTGGGCAGCCTGTTTTCCGTGATCGGAGTGCTGATCGGCTCGTGGGGTGCCTATTGGTTGGCCCGCGCACTCGGCACGGACGCCGTGCGTAAGGTATTGGGCAAGTACAGCCAGAAGATCGAGAGTCGCTTGGACGGCGCCGGTTTCGAGGCCGTGTGCACCCTGCGACTTGTTCCCGGCATCCCGTATTGGCCGGTCAACTACGGCAGCGGGGCCTTTGGCATGACGCAGCGCGATTTCCTGGCGGCCAGTGTGATCGCGGTGATTCCAGGCCAGGTGTCCCTGGTGGCACTGGGAGCGTTCGTCGCGGACCCAACGCTCTTCCACGGCACCGTGGTGGTGCTCTCGTGGATCGTGGTGCTGGTCATGACCGTGTGGGCGTACAAACGGTGGAAGGCTGCTCGGCGGTAACGTTCTGTCCGGGCTCGGTACGGAAACCGGTCACGCCGTCAAGGCAGCGCACGAAGAGAAGGCTGCGGAGCGGCGTCGTCGTCAGGGGTGAAGCGAGTTCACGGGACATAAGCTGCGGGAACCAGCCAGAAATGGGAAGAACCCCCGCGTGTAGAAGCCACGCGAGGGTTCAGTGGCTCCGACCGGCGTCGATCCGGTGACCTTACGATTTTCAGTCGTACGCTCTACCAACTGAGCTACAGAGCCAGGCACATCACCTGGGATATGCCGCGACGGCGCGAAAAGTTGCCTTTTCATCGCCGCCTGAGCGACCCTGACGGGACTTGAACCCGCGACCTCCGCCGTGACAGGGCGGCGCGCTAACCAACTGCGCTACAGGGCCTTAGTTGTTTCCAACGAGTGGATATCTTACCAGTAGAACTGACTGCCTTAGCAAATCGTTCACCGCATCAGATTCTCTCGCGAGAAAACGTACCCCCAACGGGATTCGAACCCGTGCCGCCGCCGTGAAAGGGCGGTGTCCTAGGCCGCTAGACGATGGGGGCCAGAACGTCGCCCGACTGCCGCTTGCGCATCAGTGGACGATGGACCTTCAGTAGCTTAGAGGTAAACACCCCGGTTGCACAAACCCGAGTATCACAGGGTGACCTCGGGCCGATCAGCCAGTCGTTCGTCCTCGAAACCCTGGATGATCATGAGCGGTCCGGCGCTGTTGTGGATGACTCCCTGGGAGGTGGAACCCAGCAGCATTCCGGCGAATCCGCCGCGACCACGAGTACCCATGACCACCATTCGGTTCTGCTTGGACTGCTCCACCAAAACGTCGATCGGTGACCCGTCCAGCAGTTCAGCGTTGATCTCCAGATCCGGGAAGTGTCCGCGCAACCAGCGCACAGATGCGTTGAGGGCATCCGCGATCTCTTGGTAGATATTCTCAAAGTCCACGGGAGTGGGCATCCAGGACGCCGCACCCGCCATGGGCGGCACGGCGCACACCACGGTCAGTGGCACGCCGAACAACTGCGCTTCCTCCGCCGCCCGCAGCATGGCCACACCGGAATGCTCGGAACCGTCCGAACCCACCGACACGCCGTCGACGAATGCCTTGGCCTGATTGATGTCCCGCTCCAGTTGGTGTTCACGCGCCCACGGCAGCGGAATGATGCCCACGGGGCAGTGCGAGTGGGCCGGAACGGCAGTTGAGACCGAACCCAACAGACGCCCGAGCAGACCGCCCCGACCACGGGAGCCCAGAACCAACAGCTGCGCGGACTTGCTCAGCTCCAGGAGCACACCCGACGGGTCACCGGTTTCGACCGTGGAACGCACCTCCACATCGAGGTTCTGCACGTGCTGGGCGGCCTCGCGCACGAGCTCCCTGACGGCATTGTCCAGGGCGGCTTGGTCGAACGCGGCATACCCGACGTCAAAAGTGGAACCCGCGTAGACCGGCACGGAATAGGCACTCACCAGGTGCAGTGGGGCACCACGGCGCTTCGCTTCGCGGGCGGCCCAGCGCAGGGCTCCCAGGCTCTGGTCCGTGCCGTCCACACCCACGACAATTTCTCGGCCGTTCAGGGTCATGGCGTGCCTTCCTCTCGCCGATCCGTTAATTCAAGCGTAGTCCTCAGTCCTTGCGGATGGGGGTGAAACCGGCTCATGTGGAGATCGCGGCCTGCTTTTCAGGCCGTGGTGAGATGATGGGGTGGGTCCGGAGGATGGTCCTAAGGAAAGCACCTGGATCAGGGTCACAGGGAAGACCTCGAACCGCGGCCCCGGGAAAGATCCTGAGGAAGGATACGAACCGTGAACGAGCAGTCTGCAACACCAGACGAACCCGCAGAGTCGTCAGCCCTGACCGCCAAGGTCAGCCAGGACACGTGGCGTTCGTGGGGCAAGAACCTCACCGTACAACCCGCGGCGATCGTGCGGCCCGAGAACACGGACCAGGTCGAACAGGTCCTGCGCGATGCCGCCGCACAAGGTCTTCGAGTGCGCCCGGCCGGTTCCGGACAGAGTTTCTCCCCGCTGGTTCCCACCTCGGACGTACTCCTGGACGCGACCGCACTCACCGGCCTCAGCTCGATCGACACGGAGAAGCAACAAGCCACATTCTTCGGCGGCACGACCATCCAACAGATCTCCCACATCCTCGAGGAGAACGGTCTGGCCTTGGCGAACATGCCGGACTTCACGGGTCAGACCATTGCCGGCGCCATCGCGACGGGCACCCACGGCACCGGCCTGGGGCAGCCCTCGCTGTCCGAGCAGATCATCGAGATCACCATCGCCACCCCCTCCGGTGAGCTCATCACATGCTCCGAGACCTCCCATCCCGAGATTCTGCGAGCGGCTCGCGTGCACTTGGGTGTCCTGGGCGTAATCGTGTCCGTCACCATTCAGTGCGTGAGCGCCTTCCGACTGCACTGCGCCGAGTTCCGCGAACCACTCGAGCGCCTGGTGGATTCGCTGCCCGAGCGAATGTCCGGCGCGGATCACTTCGAGTTCTTCTGGATGCCCGGCCGTTCCACCGTGCACACCCGCATCCTCAGCCGCCTCCACCGCCTTCCGGACACCTACACGCGCCCGGCCTCCCCGTTCTCGCGCGTCCTCCGCCGAGCCGACGACGCCGTTCTGCGCACCTCCCTGACCTCCGGCCTGGGCCGCTTGGCCTCCGTGGCGCCCAAAACCGTGCCCGGTCTGAACAAATTGGAGTCCATGTCCAAGAGCTCCCGGCGCTACACCGACGTGTCCTACCGTGTGTTCACCGCACCGCGCGCAGTGCGTTTCGTATCCACGGAATACGCCTTACCGCTGGAGAACACCGCCGCAGCATTCCTTGACCTGAAGGACTTGGTGGACCGCGAAGGCTATACCTTGTCCTTTCCGGTTCTGGTGCGTTGCTCACCTCCGGAACAGGGCTACCTCTCCCCCTCCGCCAGCCGCTACACCGGTTGGATCAGCCTGCGCCAGTACGGCAAACGCCCCTACGAAGAGTTCTTCCGGGCCGCCGAGCAGATTTTCCTGGAACACGGCGGTCGCCCGCACTGGGGAGCCATTCACACCCAGACGGCCGAAACACTCAAACCCATGTACCCGCGCTGGGACGACTTCTTGAAGGTCCGCTCGGAGCTGGACCCCAACGGCCTGCTGCTCAACGACCACGCGAGGGCGCTGCTGGGGGTGTAGCTGGGTAATCCGGCGGTCGGCTGCACCCTGATCGACGCTACGAGCATGCCGGGAGCGCTTACTGACTCGCGGTGCTTCCTGGTTGACGATTCGACCCTGTGACCGCTGCGCAGCATCTCGATCGTGCAATCTGGTCGACAGTGCGACCACGACTGGAGTGCGCACTGGCCGTCGGTGCATCCTGGTTGACGTTTCGGGCTCTTCAGAGTTGAGTGTGGGGTGAGGCGTCGAGTCCACCGGTGATGAGGAGCATGCGGAGGCGGTAGTGCTCGAAGTTGCGGAAGCCGCGGGCGATGCGGCGGCCGAGTTCGATGATCCCGTTGATGGCCTCGGTACCACCGTTGCTCGCGCCGTCGGTGTCGAAGTAGGCCAGGAACG
>CAACWU010000210.1_pt1 | contig 29962 bp, 28 predicted proteins | sample 2275741 | NCBI WGS metagenome assembly CAACWU01 (sample SAMEA5312470, study PRJEB27640) | indoor metagenome | biome: indoor environment; feature: uncontrolled; material: tiles wood | place: Germany | collected 2014-07-07
TGAAGATCACCGGTGACTGGCAGAAGTTCAAGGGTGAGCCCGGTGCCGAGGGTACCTACAAGGCCCCCGAGACCAAGGCTGAGTTCGTGGCACCCGACAAGGGTTCCGTGATCATCCCCGAGGCCATCACCCCCAAGGCTGACAAGGCCGAGGCTTCCGAGCAGGCCGAAGCGCCCGCCGAGGAAGCTTCCACCGAGGGTGCGGCTGAGGACTCCACGGAGGACAACGCCGAGAAGGCAGAGTGAGCATGCTCGCCGAGGCTCTGGAACACCTGGTTCGCGGCATTGTGGACAGCCCCGAGGACGTCACCGTTCGCTCACGCGAAGGACGCCGCGGGCAGATCCTCGAGGTTCGGGTTCACCCCGATGACCTCGGCCGCGTGATCGGGCGTTCCGGACGCACCGCCAAGGCCTTGCGCACCGTCGTGACGGCCCTGGCACCCGGCGAAAATGTGCGCGTAGACGTGGTCGATACCGACCGTCGTCGTCGCTAAAGACCGCGCGTACGTGAACGGCCCCTGTTTCCTGCAGACGCGGGAGACGGGGGCCGTCATCATTTGGTAAAAACATCACACTGGTCCAGATCCGGCAAAGGAGATCTCATGAGCGTTCGGATTGCACGCATCGGAAAGCCCCACGGCGTGCGCGGGGAAGTCACGGTGCAATTGTTCACCGACGATCCCGAGTCGCGTTTTGCGCCCGGGTCGAACCTGAGCGTCCAGTGGCCTCAGGGGCAGGCCGACGCCGCCGCGGGACTTCCCGAGACCCTCACGACCGCGGGTTTTCGCTGGAACAAAAAGGTGCTGATTGCCCGCTTCGAGGAGATCACCGACCGCAACCGCGCAGAAGAGATGCGCGGGGCACAGCTGTATGCCGAGGCCCACGAGGTGGAGCTCGAGGACGACGAATGGCGCCAGGACGATCTGCTCGGTCTCATGGCCGTGGACACCACCCGGGACGATCGCGAGGTCGGAAAGGTCACCGCCCTGATCTCCGGAGCGGCTCAGGACCTGTTGGAACTCGAAATCGTGGGGGAGCGGCGTCGTATTCTGATCCCGTTCGTCGAAGAAATCGTGCCGGAGGTGGATCTGGAAACCGGCCGCGTGCTGTTGACCCCGCCCGCCGGTCTGCTGGACCTGGGCTCGGAGGAGTAGCACCGTGCGCATCGATGTGCTGAGCATCTTCCCCGAGTACCTGGCGCCGTTGGAACTGTCGTTGATCGGTAAGGCCATGACGGACGGCGTGCTGGACCTGTCTGTGACGGATCCACGGACCTTTGCCACGGACCGGCACCGCACGGTGGATGACACCCCGTACGGCGGTGGTGCCGGAATGGTGATGAAACCCGAACCGTGGGCACAGGCGCTCGAGTCCGTGACCGCGGCGTCGCCGTCGTTCCGGAAGCCCGTGCTGGTCGTGCCCTCACCGGCCGGCGAAGTCTTCACCCAGGACGTCGCGTACGAACTGGCCGACGAGGAGCACCTGGTGTTCGCGTGCGGCCGCTACGAAGGAATCGACGAACGCTTCATCGACTGGGCCTCCGAACACGCCGTGGTGCGTCCCATGAGCCTGGGTGACTACGTGCTCAACGGGGGAGAAGTGGCCGTGCTGGCCATGGTCGAGGCCGTGACCCGGCTGATCCCCGGGGTGATCGGCAACCCGGAATCCCTCGCCGAAGAATCCCACACCGGCGGGCTGCTCGAATACCCCGTGTACACCAAACCGGCCATGTGGCGAGAACGCGCCATCCCGGACATGCTGTTGTCCGGTCACCACGGGAACATTGCCCGCTGGCGCCGTGACCAGCAACTGCACCGCACTGCTCAGCGCCGCCCGGACATGATCGAACAGCTCAACCCGGCGGACCTGAACAAGGCTGATCTGGCCATCCTGCGCGAGCACGGATTCCAGGTGGTCAACGGGTCGTTCCAGGTCTGTGCCCCCGCCCCCGCTGACGGCGCACAGGGCTAGCCGAAATATGGCATAATGGGTCGCTGTGCGTGAGTTGGGCACGCCCCTGCCGCAGGGGGGAGAGCGACCAACAACCACGCATTCGAAATCACCACACCGGCCCGATTTCGACATACTTCTGCGCGTTGGCTCAAACCTTCACGGCTGAGCCGCGCGGACCACACGCGATCGACCTGCGGCAGTCGCGAGGAGAAAAAGCATGAACCTTATCGATCAGCTTGATGCCAAGTCCCTGCGTAACGACATTCCGGATTTCCGCCCCGGCGACACCCTGAATGTCCACGTGAACATCATTGAAGGCAGCCGTTCGCGTGTCCAGGTCTTCAAGGGCTACGTCATGGGCCGTCAGGGCTCCGGCGTGCGCGAGACCTTCACCGTTCGCAAGGTCAGCTTCGGTGTTGGCGTGGAGCGTACCTTCCCGGTGCACTCCCCGATCATCGACAAGATCGAGCTCGTGAGCCGCGGTGACGTGCGTCGTGCCAAGCTCTACTACATGCGCGATCGCCACGGTAAGGCCGCTCGTATCCGCGAGAAGCGTGACTCGAGCGCTTCGAGCAAGTAAGCATTTTCCACGTGCATCTGCACTCGGAACGCACGGAGGGCCCGGCATCTGCCGGGTCCTCCGCTGTACGTGCACCCCTTTCCCCGCGGCGCTGGTGGCTGCGGGTCGTCACCCTTGCCGTACTGTCGGCTCTGCTCATCGCCGCCGTGGTACGTGCATTCGTGGTGGATGTCTACTGGGTGGGCTCCAACTCGATGGAGCCCACGCTGCAGGGCGGGGATCGGGTGCTGGTCAGCAAGCTCGCCGACACGGATGAGCTGCAGCGTGGAGAACTCGTGGTTTTCGACGGTCGCGGTTCCCTGGACCCGTTGCATTCCACGGACCCCTGGTACACCCAGGCGGTCAACGGTGTGGGTCGCTGGCTGGGTCTGAACGGATCGTCCACCGCGTACGTGAAGCGTGTGATGGCGGTCTCCGGGGACACCATTGAATGCTGCGACGCCCAGGGCAAGATCACGGTCAACGGAGAGCCTCTCAACGAGGACTATGTGTACCCTGACGACCAGCCCTCCGATATTCCCTTCGCGGTGCACGTTCCCGCAGATCGGGTGTGGCTCATGGGCGATCACCGCAGCGCATCCGTCGACTCCCGGTCGCTGTTGGGTGCGCCCGGGGGCGGACTGATCCGCACGGAGCGCGTTATCGGAACGGCTGAACGGGTGTTGTGGCCCCTCGACCGGGCCCGGGACTTGTAGTTTGCCCATGGGTGAGACACCCACCATTTCAGGAAGGAACACGGCGTAGTGACTGAAGAACGTCCATCAGATTCCGCGGGGGACCAGCCCGAGCAGGAGCCCTTGCGCCCCCGTCGCTCGTCGCGTTCATCCCGTTCCTCTGCTTCGCGCAGTGCCAAGAAAACCAACTCGGCATGGAGCTCCGTCAAGGAGATCCTGATCGTGGTGGTTCTGGCCATCCTGATCGCCTTCATCGTCAAGACCCTGTTCGTGAGGGGCTTCTACATTCCGTCCGGTTCCATGGAGAACACTCTGGAGCTGGACGATCGCATTTTCGTGAACGTCATGAGCGCCAATCTGGGCACCATCGATCGCGGCGACATTGTGGTTTTCGACGACACCAAGAATTGGTTGCCTTCCCAACCTCAGGGCAGCGAGGGCCTGGGCGGAGCCATCCAGAGCGCATTGTCTTTCGTGGGCATCCTGCCGGACAGTGCGGACCAGGCACTCGTGAAGCGTGTCATTGGTGAAGGCGGTGACCACGTTGTTTGCTGTGACGCTGACGGCAAGATCAGCGTGAACGGCACCGCCCTTGACGAGACGTACGTGTACCCGGGAGCTGTGCCTTCCGAGATCCCGTTCGACGTTATCGTTCCCGACAATCACTTCTTCGTGCTCGGTGATCACCGCAATGCCTCCGCCGATTCTCGGGTTCACCTGGCCAATAACAACGCGTTCATCCACAAGGAAGACATCATTGGCACCGCGTTCGTGATCGCATGGCCGCTGGATCGCTTCCAGATCTTGCACCACCCGGAACAGGTCTTCGCGGACGTTCCGGCCACCGGCTCTTCCGACGACTGATCGTGGGCTCACGAGTCACGAGTGATCCCGGCATCGACCTGGAGCGCGAACTCGCCGCGCAGGGTCTGCGGTACGTGGGCGGCATGGACGAGGTGGGTCGCGGCGCACTGGCCGGTCCCGCGAGCGTCGGGCTCGTGGTGTTCGACGCCGCCGCCCTCGATAGCGCCGATCCTTCCGTTTGGCACGGGGTACGGGATTCCAAGGCACTGACGGCCAAGCGCCGCGAAGCACTGGCCCCGGCCATCGATTCGTGGGCCGCAGCCTGCACCGTGGGCCACGCTCAACCCTTCGAAATCGACCGACTGGGAATCAGCGCCGCCCTTCGACTGGCCGGACTCAGGGCACTGGCCCAAGCGGCGTCGTCGGGGATCAGCGTGGACGGGCTGATCCTGGACGGGTCCTACAACTGGTTGCGCACCGAACCAGTGCTGGGCCAGGAAACCGACCCGTGGGGCGTGCCCGCGGTGGTGCGCACCCTGGTCAAGGCCGACGCCCACTGCGTCTCTGTGGCGGCCGCATCGATTGCCGCCAAGGTGGAGCGCGACGCAATCATGCGCAACTACGCGGGGGAGTACCCGGCGTACGGCTGGGAGTCGAACAAGGGCTACGGGAGTGCGGTCCACCGGGCCGCGATAGTGGAGCACGGCGCGACCCCGCTGCATCGGGTGAGTTGGAACTTGGGCATTTAGCTCCGTTCGGGTCGTGGCAATGTCCGGGTCAATCGAGCATGCGCACTCCACAGGCACACGTTAGCCATGTTCATGGGAGCGCTGGATCGTCACGATGGTTCCATGAGTATTTCTCGCGTGTCCCCAGCCGCTCCGGATCCGCCCGCGACCCACATCAGGACGGGCCGCTCCGGGGAAGATCTGATTGCCGATCTGCTGACCCGCGCCGGATGGCATGTGTTGGATCGCAACTGGCGAGCCACCCCAGCAGATCACCCGGTGCGCGGTGAATTGGACATCGTGGCGGAACGCGCGGGCGCGGTCACGATCTTCGAGGTAAAGACCCGAACAGGGTCCGGCTTCGGTCACCCGGCTGAGGCCGTGGGACCCGAGAAGCTGCAACGTCTCCATCGGTTGGCCCGCGCATGGGCTCGGGAACACGGTTGGTCAGAGATCCCCAGTGTGGACGTGGTGTCGGTGCACTGGCCGGCCGGGGATGCCCCGCGCGTCGAACACATGGGGTCGCTGAGCTGGCACTGATATCCAAAGGTCACAATTTGATGGACTCCCGGCGTGCTGAGTGACATCCGCAGCCCAACGTGCCACGGTAGGTCGGGGGTCGAGAACGGCACCCTGAACAGTCGATGATCAGTGGGGGTCGCTTGGTGACATTCTTTCTGCCACGCAGGCGCGCCATGGGTGTGTTGATAGCCGCGGGACTTTCCGTGTCCCTCCTGACCGGCTGTAACGACGGGGACGAGCAAGTCCCGGAGGAATCGCCGTCGGTCTCGGCCGAAACGTCGAGCGCCGGTCTGCGTGGCGGAACGTTCAATGCCCGTTTGCCCTCGGGCGCATCCGTGCGGATCACCCTCCCCGCAACGCCGCCGCCCGACGAGGATGTCGACAAGCTCCGCAAGGACGCCGGGGTAGAGCGAGCGTTGTACGCGAAAATCAGCATCGACAATCGGAACGGCCGTCAGCCGGTCTCCGTGAGCAGGCTGGTGTTGACCGCCGAGGACGGTTCCATTTACCGACTCGACGCTCTTCCCAAGGTAGCGCCCGAATGGACATCCGAGCGGGGCGATAACGGGGAATGGACGAATGCCGGTGGTGATCGGGTCTCCGAAGAAAAGGCACGGGACATCGACCGTCGCGTGGATGACACCGTGGCCAAGTACACCGGCGACGTGCCGGTGGGTGGCCGAGGCGATGAAATTCTGGTGGGAGACCTGAGTCGTTTGCCGGCGACGTTCGCGAGCATGGAACTGATTCCGTCCATGGGCGACTCCGAGGAACGAGCTGTCAGACCCAGCCCGGACAGCCGCAACGAACCTGCCGCGCCGCGCCCCGCGTCCCCGGCGGATCCAGCCGAACCGGAAGCTCCGGAGGAAGACCCCCCTCCGGGGGATCCGGGGGATGAGACCACGGAAGAGGAACCTCCCGCCGATGGCGGCGGTTCCGAGTCGACCACCGATCCCGTTCCCGAAGAGCCCACGGATGCCCCTGCGCCGCCGCAGGAACCGGTGCCATCCGAACCCGGTACTCAGCCCACCACCGCGCCCGAGGCGGGAGCATCGGTGCCCCCTGTCGCGCCATCTGTTCCCGCTCAGGCGGTGGGGGAGCAGCAACCTGTGCAGCCGTGACGGCCTGAACTCCACTCACTGATGGACCTTTTAGTCGGCGGCTCACTGAGCTGGGCCTGTGGGCCATGGCTCGTTATCCATGGATTGCTGATTGCGTTCTCCGGTCGCCGTGCGGAGCCCACTCCAGAACTGCACAGCGGGCGGTAGGCTCTGTGCCGTGTGGGCCCGCGCCGTCATGGTGGTGTCATGCCCAGACACTCGCATTCACAGCTTGTTCGTCGCCCCCAGCGACACGTCCGCCGCCCGTACCTGCGAAGTGATGCGCGATGACCGGCTTCGCACGGACCAAGTCCGTGGCGTTGGTCGGGTTGGACGGTCACGTGGTTGACGTTGAGGCTGATATCGGCCAATCGTTGCCAGCCTTCAGCATCATCGGGCTCCCGGACCAGGCGGTGAACGAGTCACGGGAGCGTATTCGTGCGGCCGCGCGCAATGCCGGGATCAAGCTTCCCGCGCGGAAGATCACCGTCAACCTGTCGCCGGCCACGCTTCCCAAGCGCGGTTCACATTTCGACGTCGCTGTGGTCATGGCGGTGCTCACGGCGCACGGTGCCATTCGGGCTGCTTCAGACACTGTGTACCTCGCCGAACTGGGTTTGGACGGGTCATTGCGTCCCGTGCGGGGCGTGTTGCCCGCGGTGCACGCGGCGGTACTGCACGGGCATTCCACGGTTGTCGTAGCCAGGGAAAATTACGAAGAGGCGCGGCTGGTGTCCGGTGCCGAGGTCACCGCCGTCTCGCATTTGGCGGAACTGCTCGTGATGCACGGCGCCGACCCGCAGCTGTTGAACAGGGTGCCCGGGGGTAGCAAGTCACCGGACGGCTGCACGGACACGGCTGAGAATACGGAAGCTCCGGATCTTCGGGATGTGGTGGGGCAGATCGAAGGGCGGCAGGCGTTGGAAATCGCAGCCGCCGGGGGCCATCACCTGATGATGGTGGGACCACCGGGTGCCGGGAAGACAATGCTCGCCGAACGGCTGCCCGGAATCCTCCCGGATCTGGACGACCACCAGTCACTCGAGGTGACCTCGATCCATTCCCTGCGCGGTGACTCGCGCTGTTCCGAACTGATCCGCAGGCCACCCTTGCAGGCCCCCCACCACAGCATTACGACGCCCGCACTGTGTGGCGGGGGCAGTGGAATCCCTAGACCGGGCGCCATCTCACTGGCCCACCGGGGTGTGTTGTTCCTGGACGAAGCACCGGAGTTTGAACGGCGGGTGTTGGACACGCTCCGTCAGCCCCTCGAGTCCGGAACAGTGACCATTGCGCGCTCGCAGAACGTGTCCCGATATCCCGCCAAGTTCCAACTGGTTCTCGCTGCGAATCCGTGCCCGTGTGGTCAAGCAGAGGGAGTCGGGAATCGATGTACCTGTACCGCTCACCAAAGGCACCGGTATTTCAACAAGCTGTCCGGGCCACTTATCGACCGCGTGGACCTACAACTGCGGGTGCCCGCCGTGACCTATCACGAGCTGAACTCCGCGCGGGGTGAGCCTCCGGAGGACAGCGCGAGTGTGGCCGAACGGGTCGGTGCGGCAAGGGCTGCGCAACGCGAACGGTTAGCTCGCTACGGACTGCAGCTCAACAGCGATGTCCCCGGTTCTCTTCTGCGCAAAGCGTTGTCTCCCGAACGGAACACTGTTCAGTCACTGAAGAAAGCCATGGACAACCACACCCTGACCGCGCGCGGCTACATCCGGGTGCTCCGTGTCGCATGGACCCTCGCTGACTTGGCCGGTGCCGGATCTCCCAGCTCAGAGCACGTGCAACTCGCACTCTTCTTCAAGACCACGGTGACCTCATGAACCAGCCAATGGCAGACCACGAATCCCCCGCGACGTACAGCGATGAACTGCGCGGAGCCAGAACCCAACTCGCCCGCATGATCGAACCGGCCGATCGCGCGGGCATGGCCCTGTTGCACTGTCTGGGGCCCATCACCCTGCGGGACACCATCACCTCTCATCAGAGACCGCCGGGGTGGCTGCTCCAAAAAGTCCAGACCGCAATGGCCACGTGGGGACTTCGCAGTAAGCCCGCCGACCTGGGGGACCGTTTCGAGGCCTGGCGCTCCCGACTGCCGGCGGTCGACCCTGACACGGATGCTCGCCATGCTCACTCCCTGGGCGCATGGGTGGTGATTCCGGAGGATCCTGACTGGCCCGAACCACTCGATGACCTGGGTCTGAACAGACCCATTGCGCTCTGGGGGCGCGGGGATCGCAGCAAACTCCCCGGTCTCGCGCACAGCGTGGCCGTGGTCGGATCTCGTAATGCTAGTGCTTACGGCGCGGCCGTAACTCGGGACATCACGCATCACGTCAGTGGCGAGGGGTGGTGCGTGATCTCGGGCGGGGCCTACGGGATCGATGCCGCCGCGCACTCCGCGGCGCTCACCGCGGGCACTGCGGAGCCACCCACGGTCGCAGTCCTAGCCTGCGGGGTGGACAGGTTCTATCCGAGCGCCAACGCGGGCCTGCTGAGTCGTATCGAGGAACACGGGATGCTGCTCAGCGAAGTTCCACTGGGTTGCTCACCCACGCGATATCGGTTTCTGCAACGTAATCGGCTCATCGCTGCGCTGTCCCGGGCCACGGTGGTCACGGAGGCCGCCTGGCGGTCCGGATCACTCAACACCGCTCACCACGCCGAATCCCTGTCGCGGGAGGTCGCGGCCGTACCCGGTGATGTCCTGAGCGGGGGTTCGGCCGGTTGTCACAAACTGATCAGAGAAGATCACGCCATCCTGGTCAACAACGGTGCCGAAGTCTTGGAACTGCTCGGCCCCCTCGGCAATGACGCAGCCCTGGGCATCCAGGCCGAGCAGGACGACGTGGCGCAGCGGCCCGAGGATTCGCTGGAGCCGCATTTGCTACGCCTCTACGACGCCCTGCCGCTGAGACAGGATGCCGATCCGTCCAATCTGTGCCGAGTGTCCGGGCTGTCACCGACGGAAGTCATGACCGGCTTGTCCACGTTGCGATCCCGGGGACTGGCAGCAGACTCCCTGTTGGGATGGCGCCGAGTAGGCTCGAAGAATGCCCCAGGAACATCCCGCGCATGAACCGGAACAGGACCACGAGACGGCAACGGCCCTCTCGGAGGAGATCGCGTTGTTTGCCCGGCACCTGCGACATGAGAAAGCCAGGAGCGAACACACCATCCGCTCGTACGTGGGGGACCTGGAGGAGTTGTCCGCATGGATGACGGCCCGCCGGCTCAAGGGACTCGAGGATCTTGACCGTGAATCCCTCCGAGGCTGGCTCGCGCAGCGGCATCAACGGGGATTGGCCCGCAGTTCGGTGTCACGGGGGATCGCTTCGGTTCACACGTTCTGTCGGTGGGCGGTGGACAACGGTCGGCTGGACCATGACCCGGCCGCGTCCGTGAAAGGGCCCAAAACAGGTCAACACCTCCCCGAGGTGGTCAACTCGACCGCGTTGTCCGACATGCTCGACGGCTTGGCCGCCGCGGCAGAACAACCCGCTGAGGATGATCGCTCCGCGGCTCTGGCGGCCCGGGATTGGGCGCTCGTCGAACTGCTTTACGCCACGGGGGCCCGCATCAGCGAAGTCGTCAACCTCAACGATTCGGACGTAGATCGAAGCATCAAAGTGATCACCGTGACCGGCAAGGGAAACAAGCAACGGAGAGTGCCCTTCGGCGACCGGGCAGAGCAGGCTCTGGAGGTGTGGCGGCGTCGTCGTGAGGTCGTGGCCACGGAGAAGTCGGGTGCCGCAATGTTCCTGGGTGCACGCGGCGGAAGAATCGACGCCCGGGTTGCGCGACGGGTGGTCGCCGATGCCCTGCAGGCCGTGCCGGACACGCACGCGAGCGGTCCGCACAGCCTCCGGCACAGCGCGGCCACGCACCTTCTGGACGGGGGAGCGGACCTGCGGAGCGTGCAGGAACTCCTGGGACATTCCACCGTGGCCACCACCCAGATCTACACCCACGTCTCGGTCGAACGACTCAAGAATGCCTATGCTCAGGCGCATCCCAGAGCCTGACATGTTGGCGGCGCAACGGCTTTAGGTTGACCCGCACACGTCCCTCCTGAACAATGGGTGCCAGCAGCCACGCGAGTTGATCCACCGGCCTCGAATCCGCGAGAAGGACTCATGGTGGCTGTGAAACAACTAAATGTGTCTGCGGTGGTGAACCGAAGAACTCCGTGCAGGGCGTTGGGGAAGACGTACCTACATGACGGAGGAACAGGCTATGTCTTCACCAACCACCCGCGGTGTGCTGTATGTGCACTCCGCACCCCAGGCGCTGTGCCCCCACATCCAGTGGGCTCTGGAGTCCGTTTCGCGACAGCGAACGGATCTTGAGTGGACCCCTCAGAACGCCGAACCCGGTGCCATGCGCACCGAACTCGAGTGGTCCGGGGTCGCCGGTACAGGTGCCCTCTTGGCTTCCGCCCTGCGCACCCTGGGCCGCGTGCGCTTCGAGGTCACCGAGAACCCCAGCCGCGGCAACGATGGCTCGCGTTGGTCGTTCACGCCCGATTTGGGAATTTTCCATGCCACCACGGACGTAGCCGGCAATATCGTGGTCTGCGAGGACAGAATCCGCTACGCCTACGAGGCCGCCGCCGGAGATCCCACCCTGCTCCTCACGGAACTGTCGGTGGCCCTGGGTGAAGCCTGGGACGAGGAACTCGAACCGTTCCGCCACGCGGCCGAGGGCGCTCCCGTTCGCTGGTTGCACCGCGTCAGCTAGGACACGTTCACAGGAAACACGTCCCGCAGCGCCCGGAGACAACGCCTGAGTCGATGATGCTCGGGAGTTCCCGATGGCGCCCGCACCAGTAACGTACGTCAACGCCCCACGACAAAGAGCCCCGGCTCGCACCGCTTTCCGTCAGCGGTGCGAGCCGGGGCTCTTTGTTTCTCAGTCGGTAGCCGACTCCTAGACGGAGCGGAAGGCCGCCACGGAGTTGTGACCGCCAAAACCGAACGAGTTGGAAATGGCCACCATGTCACCCGAGGGCAAATCGCGGGCCGTGGTCACCACATCCAGATCGATCTTCGGGTCCTGGTTGTCCAGGTTGATGGTGCACGGCGCAATCCGGTTCTTGAGCGCCAGGATGGTGAGCACACCTTCCACGGCACCGGAGCCACCCAGCAGGTGACCGGTCATGGACTTGGTGGCCGAGACAGCCATACTGTCCACCTCGGAGCCGAACGCGGCGCGGAGGGCACCGGCCTCCGGGATGTCACCCACGGGCGTGGAGGTCGCGTGTGCGTTGACGTGCTTGATCTCGGAGGGCTCGAAACCACCTGAGACCATGGACTCCCGCAGTGCGCGCGCGGGGCCACCTTCGTCGCCGATGGCCGGGGAGGTGATGTGGTGCGCGTCCGCGCTGAGACCTGCACCGGCAAGCTCGGCATAGATCTTGGCGCCGCGGGCCTTGGCATGTTCCTCTGATTCCAGGATGCATGCTCCGGCGCCCTCGCCCATGACGAAGCCGTCACGGTCGATGTCGAAGGGGCGCGATGCAGCCTGCGGATCGTCGTTGCGACGAGACAGGGCCTGCATCGAGTTGAAGGCCGCGATGGTCACGGGGTGGATCGCACTTTCTGCGCCGCCCACGATGACCACGTCCGCCTTGCCCTCGCGGATCAAGTTGAGACCCTGGTAGAAGGCCTCGGTGCCTGAGGCGCACGCCGACACCGGGGTGATGGCGCACGCACGGGCCTTGAACTCCATACTCACGGACGAGGCATTGCCGTTGGGCATGAGCATGGGAACGGTCATGGGCTTGACGCGGCGCGCACCCTTGGCCTGCATGGTGTCCCAAGCATCCAAGAGGGTCCACACGCCACCGATACCTGTGCCGAAGGCCACGCCCACGCGGGTGGGATCCAGTTCGTCGCTGGTGTCCGCGGTGTCGCCGGAGAAACCGGCATCGTTCCAGGCTTCACGTGCGGCAGCCACGGAAAACTGTCCTGAGGGGTCCAGACGTTTGGCCTGGACGCGGGAGACCACGTCTTCCGACGGGGCGGGGGCGGTCGCGCCGATGCGGACCGCCAAGTCGTATTGTTCGACCCAGTCATTTTCCAGGGCGTGAACACCGGAGACGCCCTTGAGAGCGTTGGCCCAGGTTTCCTGGACGTTTTCACCGATGGGGGTGATGGCTCCCAAGCCGGTGACAACTACTTTGCGGGACATTATCTGCACTTCCTCGTGTCCGGGATCGCATGGGTTCCGGAGGCTGGCGGTGGCCAGGGGTCCGGTAGACGAAGCGCGGCGTGCGGATGACCCGTGAAGGGCCGCCCAGCACGCCGCGCTTCATCGAAGGCTCAGGCCTGAGCGTTGTCGATGAAGTTGACGGCGTCCTCGACGGTCTTGAGGTTCTTGACCTCTTCGTCAGGAATGGTCACGTCGAACTTCTCCTCGGCGTTGACCACGATGGTCATCATCGAGATCGAGTCGATGTCGAGATCGTCGGTGAAGGACTTGTCGAGCTGGACAGCTTCGGTCTCCAGGCCGGTCTCTTCGTTCACGATTTCTGCCAGGCCGGCCAGGATTTCGTCTTTGCTCGCCATGGTGGCTTCCTTTCTCTGGGGTCGCATCACGCGACCTTGCTATTGAACGACGACGCTCTGGTGAGCTGTCGCTGTGGTTCGCACCGATTCAACCGGAACGATCCAAGAACATAAGGTGTGCGGTCTAACCCTACGACACCTCACTGGCGGGTTTAGGGCAGCAGCACCACTTGGGCGCCGTAAACCAGACCCGCACCGAAACCGATTTGCAACGAGGGCTTTCCGGACAGTTCCGGGTGCTCCGCGAGCAGGCGGTGTGTGGCCAAGGGGATGGATGCGGCAGAGGTGTTACCCGCGTCCGCAATGTCGCGGGCGATGATGACCGACTCGGGCAGCTTGAGCACCTTGGCCATCTGATCGATGATCCGCATGTTCGCCTGGTGGGGCACGAAAGCGGCCAATTCCTCGGGAGCCAAACCTGCGGCGTCGAGCGCTTCCTGAGCGACGCGCGCGCCTTCCCACGAGGCCCAACGGAAGACCGTCTGGCCGTCCTGACGCAGCGTGGGCCACAGGGTGGCGTCCGGGCGCATTTCGCCGGTCTCCGGGTCCGTGAGGTCCTTGGAGAAGGTGCGTTCGCCGCCCTGCTCCACCGTCAGGATGTCGGTGAGCGGGTGAGTCATGCGAATGGCGTCCCACTTGGAACCGTCCGAACCCCAGACGGAGGGACCAATGCCGGGCTCGTCCGAGGGGCCGATGACCGCAGCTCCGGCGCCGTCGCCGAGCAGGAACGAAATGGAACGCTCACCGTTATCGATCACGTCCGAGAGCTTCTCGGCACCGATCACCAGAACGTTGGTGGCCGCACCGGAACGCACGAGCGCGTCCGCCTGGGCGATGCCGTAGCAGTAACCGGCGCAGGCCGCCGAGACGTCGTAGGCAGCCGCCGGGGTCGCACCAATGCGATCCGCGAGCTTGGCCGCCAACGAGGGCGTCATGTACGGGAACGTCACGGTCGAGACGATGATCGTGCTCAACTGCTCGCCCGTGAGTCCGGCGTTCTCCAGGGCTTCACGCGCGGCGTGCTCGGCCATCTCCAGCACGGAGACTTCCTTGGGAGCACGCTTTCGGGTGTGAATACCGGTGCGCTTGACGATCCACTCGTCCGAGGACTCGATCCACTGGCACACGTCGTCATTGGTGACCGTCACGGAAGGACGGTAGGCACCCATACCGAAGATCTTGGAATGGGCGTTCGGGGTGTTCTGCTTAATGGTCGCCACGAGAGGCTGACTCCTTACTTGGTGCGAATCCGTTGCGTGCTGCGCGATGGCGAGGCACCGTTGTCAGCTCAGAATACTCCGGACCGCTTCAAGATCTTCGGGTGTGTTAACCGCGGTTGCCTGTGCAGATTTCAGGCCGCGCTTGGCCAGCCCCGCCAGAGTGCCGGCCGGCGGAAGCTCGACGAGCTGCTCCACGTCCAGCTCGGCCATGGTGTCCATGCAGGCGTCCCAGCGCACGGGGCGACAGACCTGCTCCACGAGGGATTCGAGAACGTCGGTTCCCGAGGCGATGACCGAGCCGTCGAAGTTGGTCAACAACGTGTGGGCGGGGTCCTGCGGGGACAGCTGCGGAGCCAGCTCACGCAGCGGTTCCAGCGCGGGAGCCATGTGCTCGGTGTGGAAGGCCCCGGCCACCTTGAGGGGGATCACCTTGGCGCGGGCCGGGGGATTCTCCTTCAATGCAGCCAACTGCTCCAGGGTGCCGGCCGCAACGACCTGGCCACCACCATTGGCGTTGGCGGGGGAGGTGCCGGCTGCTGCGATGGCCTCGGCGACGTCGTCGGCCTTGCCGCCGAGAACTGCGGCCATGCCCGTGGGCGTTGCCGCGGCGGCCTTGGCCATTTCGGTGGCGCGAACCCGGACGAATCGCATGGCGTCCGCCTCGCTCAGTACGCCCGACAGAGCGGCGGCGGTGATCTCGCCCACGGAGTGACCCGCGAAGACGATGTCATCGCGGTCCTTCCAGGAGTTGGCCAGCAGCCGTCCGGCGATGAGTCCTGCCGCCACGATGAGGGGCTGTGCGACGGCAGTGTCCTTGATCGTTTCCTCGTCCGCTTCGGTGCCGTAATGGGCGAGATCCAGCCCGGCGGCCTCGGACAGTTGCGCTACATGCTCTGGCACACCGTCCACGGTCAGCCATTCACGGAGGAAACCTGGTTTCTGGGAGCCCTGACCCGGGCAAACTACGGCAATCACCATCCTATTTCACCAAATCGTGACCGGATCGGGGGTGTTCTCGGCCACCAAGTGGTGTGTGCTGCTTTGTGCGAGTCCTACAAACCCACCCCTATTGGGGCGAGTTCAGGCGACCCGCGACCATGGCGCAGTGCAGCACGAAGGCATCTCTGGGGATCAAGGGGTCCCACCCGGTGATGTCGCAGACCCTGCGCAGCCGATAGCGCACGGTGTTGGCGTGGACGAACAGTTCGCGAGACGTGGCCTCGAGAGAATTACCCACACTGAAGTAGGTGCTGAGGGTGTCCACCAGTCCGGTAGAGGAGCTGGACAGCGGTTCCCACACGGCGTCGACCATCGCTCGCAGGGCCAGTGGATCGCCGGACATGGCGCGTTCGGGCCACACGTCCTCGGAGTCCACGGGCCTCGGGGCCTGGGGCCACGCCGACGTCGCTCGGAACCCTGCCGACGCGCGGTCGGCGGAGTATTTCGCATCGAACACCGTGTCGACGGCGGGGCCGAAGACCACGGGCCCCTCACCGAACACGGACGCGAGTCTGGGAAGAGCGCGTCGGGGGTCCTCGACGTCACCCAGGACGAGCACCAGGCGATCGGTCTGGATCGAGACCAAGCACTCCGCGGCATGGCGGGTTGCGGAACGGCGGATCTTGTCCACACTGCCCGGCCCGGTGGTGGCCGGTGCCGTACCCACCATGACTGTGACCTGACCCTGATCCGTCCACCCGAGCGCGGCGACCCGGGAACGGATGGAATCCGAGCGGTCCCCGCGCAGGATCCCGTCCACCACGAGTGACTCCAACCGGGCGTCCCACGAGCCGCGGTTCTCGGCGGCCTTGGCATAGACGTCCGCGGCGGCAAAGGCCACTTCCCGGGAGAAGCGCAGCACGGCCTCGCGCAATGCGCTCTCGTCACTGGGCTGCGCGAGCTCGGGAACTTTTTCCTCCACGACGTCCACCACAATGCGCAGGACCTGCAGCGCGTTCTGCAGGGAAATGGAACGGGTGAGTTCGGTGGGCGCCTGCTTGAAGACTTCCGTGAGCACCCAGACCGGCTCTTGCGGGTCCTCGTACCAGCGCACGAAGGAGGAGATACCGCGCTGAGCCAGGAGCCCGAGCTCGGAGCGTTCATCGGCGCGCAGCTGGGAGAACCACGGCAACGTAGTGCTCAGCCGTTGGACGGCCACGGTGGAAACCTGGCCCAGATTGGCCTTGAGATTGTCCAGGGTGCGCGGATGGGGGCTTCCGGCAGGTCGATTACGCAGGGGCCACGTCACACGTCGAGAGGAGCGTTGTCGTGCGGGAGCCGTGCCCTTGGAATCGGAAGCCATGGAATGAGGTTAGTGCATCCAAAACCCTGACGCCCGCCCACGGTTTCGTGAGCGGGCGTCAGGGTCGATTCCGGGTGACGGTTACCGGGAGCGTGTCCCGGGAACCGTCACCGTGCGGTCGGCGAGATCAGGCCTCGCCGCCGGCGTTGCCGGAGGTACCGGCGTTCGGGTTGAGCAGGTCGTACTTGTCGATCGCCTGGGCCGGAGCGGACCAGTCGACCTCACCGCGCTTGGCCAGCATCTCCAGAGTGCGCACCACCATCGAGTGAGCGTCGATGTTGAAGAAGCGACGAGCGCCGGCGCGGGTGTCAGAGAATCCGAACCCGTCCGCACCCAGGGATGCCCAGTCGTTGGGCACGTACTGCCGGATCATGTCCGGCAGGTCCGAGGCGAAGTCGCTCGTGGCGACGACGGGACCGGTGGCACCCGCCAGAGCCTGGGCCACGTACGGGGTGCGGGCACCCTCGTTGGGGTTGAGGAACGCTTCTTCCTCGGCGGCCTGCGCGTCGCGACGCAGGTTGATCCACGAAGTTACCGACCACACATCGGCGGAAACACCCCAGTCCTCCGCGAGGATCTTCTGAGCTTCGATGGCCCACGGCACACCCACACCGGAGGCGAGCAACTGCGCACGGGGACCCTCATTCTCGGCCGGCTTGAGCAGGTAGATGCCCTTGACGATGCCCTCGACATCCACGTTCTCCGGCTCGGCAGGCTGGTGGATGGGCTCGTTGTACACCGTGAGGTAGTACATGACGTTGTGGTCCTCGTCGGCCGTGCCGTACATCTGCTCGATGCCGCGCTTGATGATGTGCGCGATTTCGTAGCCGTAGGCGGGGTCGTAGTGGATCACGGCGGGGTTGGTCGCGGCCAACAAGGGCGAGTGGCCGTCCATGTGCTGGAGACCTTCACCGGCCAGCGTGGTGCGACCGGCGGTCGCGCCGATGATGAAGCCACGCGCCAACTGGTCCGCTGCGGCCCAGAACACGTCACCGGTGCGCTGGAAGCCGAACATCGAGTAGAAGATGTAGAACGGGATCATCGGTTCGCCCTGGGTGGCGTAGGAGGTGCCCGCCGCGGTGAACGCGGCCACTGCGCCGTCCTCGTTGATACCCGGGTGCAGGATGACGCCCTGCTCGGACTCCTTGTAGGCCAGCATCAGTTCGCGGTCCACGGACAGGTAGTTCTGCCCGTTCGGGTTGTAGATCTTGGACGTCGGGAAGAACGAGTCCATACCGAACGTACGGGCTTCGTCGGGCACGATCGGCACGATGCGCTGACCGAAGTCCTTCTCACGCATCAGATCCTTGAGGATGCGCACGAACGCCATGGTGGTCGCGGCGAGCTGCTTACCGGAGCCCTTCTTCGCGGACTTGAACGCCTTGTCCGAGGGAAGGGTGATCTCCTTCTGCTCGTGCGGGCGGTCGGGGGTGAAGCCACCCAGTTCCTTACGCCGCTCGAGCATGTACTTGATCTCCGGCGAATCGGCACCCGGGTGGTAGTACGGCGCGCCGTGCAGATCCTTTTCGAGCTCTTCGTCGCTGATCGGGATGCGCATGCGATCGCGGAAGGCCTTGAGGTCGTCCAGGGTCAACTTCTTCATCTGGTGCGTTGCGTTACGCGCCTCGAAGTGCGATCCCAGTCCGTAACCCTTGATGGCCTGGGCCAGAATCACCGTGGGCTGGCCCTTGTGCTCCAGTGCTGCCTTATACGCGGCATAGACCTTGTTGTAGTCGTGAGCGCCGCGCTTCAGGTTCCAGATCTCGTCATCGGAGAGATCGGCCACCAATTCCTTGGTCTCCGGGGACTTGCCGAAGAAGTGATCGCGCACGAATCCACCGGACTCGGCCTTGTACGTCTGGTAATCACCATCGAGCGTTTCGTTCATGATCCGAACGAGGTCGCCGGTCTTGTCCTTCTCAAGCAGGGAATCCCACTCGCGGCCCCACACGACCTTGATGACGTTCCAGCCCGCGCCACGGAAGAACGCTTCGAGCTCCTGGATGATCTTGCCGTTACCGCGCACCGGGCCGTCGAGTCGCTGCAGGTTGCAGTTGACCACGAACGTGAGGTTGTCCAACTTGTCGTTGGCGGCCAGCTGCAGCAGACCGCGGCTCTCTGGCTCGTCCATCTCGCCGTCGCCCAAGAAGGCCCACACGTGCTGGTCGGAGGTGTCCTTGATGCCGCGGTTGTGCAGGTAGCGGTTGAACTGCGCCTGATAAATGGCGTTCATCGGACCGATACCCATGGATACGGTGGGGAACTGCCAGAAATCGGGGAGGCACCGCGGGTGCGGGTACGAGGGCAGCCCCTCGGGAGCCTTGGTCTTCTCCTGGCGGAAGGCATCCAGCTGTTCCTCGGTCAGGCGCCCTTCCAAGTAGGCGCGAGCGTAGTTACCGGGGGAGGAGTGGCCCTGCCAGAAGATCTGGTCACCACCACCCGGGTGCTCGGGTCCGCGGAAGAAGTGGTTCAAGCCCACTTCGTAGAGGGTGGCCACGCCGGCGTAGGAGGAAATATGGCCACCCACCCCGATTTCGGGGCGCTGCGCGCGGTGGACCATCACGGCGGCGTTCCAGCGAATGAACGCGCGGTACCGGCGCTCGATCTCCTCGTCGCCGGGGAATTCCGGTTCCTGGTCCACGGGAATGGTGTTCACGTAGTCCGAGGTAGTCACCATGGGCACACCGACCGAATGCGCACCCGCGTACTGCAACATGGCGCGCATGATGTACTGCGCGCGTTCGGTGCCCTGAGTCTCGATCAGACCCTTGAAGGATTCGATCCACTCTTGGGTTTCCTCGGAGTTGGCGTCCTCCAGATTATTGGTCAAGCCACTGAGAATGTGGTGGTTGCTGGATGAAGACACTTCAACCTCTCTATCATCGGCTCCGTGAATCGGGGGTGGCCCGGCGAGGAGCGTCATCGGTGCCCGCTGTGGGACGTACCGCTTTGCTCTATATCGTGTCATAAATGGTCAGTGATCATACCGGCAGGCTCTGGTTCCGCGCGTCACATAGAAGTCGTCACAACAATTTGAATCCGCGCTTTCCATGCGGTGGAGCTTGAACGAGACTCGAATCCGGTGTTGTCTTGTATCGCACCGTTTATATGTTCGGTCCGGCACCCGTCGGCCACGACATCCGTCAGTGCATCGGCACTGTGGGCGGTTGCACGTCTACATCGAGAAGGAGTATATACGGTGAGCGAGGCAAAGGCCCCCGACGAGTCCGCGGTGGACCAGCTCAATTTTAAGGACGGCGACTACGTCCAGGAGTTCGGTTACGACGACGACGTCGACGCTCAGTTGCGGGACCAGATCGAAGCCACCATCGGCTCTGAGCTGTTCGATGACGAGGCCCAGGAAGTGGTGGACGCCGTCATTCTGTGGTGGCGCAACGGCGACGGAGACCTGGTGGACGAACTCGTGGACGTCCAGACGACCCTTGACGAGGGCGGTGTGGTCTGGCTGCTGACCCCCAAGGCCGGCCGCGAAGGCCACGTTTCCCCGGCCGACGTGCAAGATGCTGCCCCCACCGCGGGGTTGCACGTGACCACCACCGCGCGGGTTTCCGCGGACTGGTCCGTCACCCGGTTGGCACCCAAGCGCAATTTCTGACCATGTGCGCGATCACCCACCAGCCACGCCAGGAGCTGCTCCCATGATCTCCGTCGGGTCTTCCGCACCGGATTTCACCCTGCCCAACCAGCGCGGCACCGCGGTGACGCTCTCACAGCTGCGCGGCAACCCCGCGGTGTTGATCTTCTTCCCGTTCGCGTTCTCACCCGTGTGCACCAGTGAGCTGTGCTATCTGCAGGACCACCCCGAGGTGTTCGAGATGAGCAACGCCAAGGTGCTGGGGATCTCCACCGACAGTTCTTTCACCCTGGACGCTTTCGCACGCCAGGAATCCTATGACTTCGAGTTGCTGTCGGATTTCTGGCCCCACGGTGATGTCAGCCGGCGCTTCGGCGTTCTGTCCGAGGACGGCGGTTACGCCAAGCGGCAGACGTTTGTCCTTGATTCCCAGGGCGTGATCGTGGACGCTTTCGAGTCCGAGGTCACGGAACCCCGGCAATTGGAGCGCCTCGAACAGGCGCTGGCCCAACTCGAGCAGCACTGATGCCCGTTCGGGTGATTCGCGCCGGCTACGGGGCGCCCCTGGACGCGACACAGTTTCCGGATCCTCATGCCCTCGATGCCGCCGCTGGACTGCCAGCGGCGGTTTCCGCGTTGTCGGGACGGCGGTTGGCGGTCCTCACGGGCGCGGGCGTCAGCACCGATTCCGGTATCCCGGACTATCGGGGCCCCGGGGCGAAACCACGAACGCCCATGACCTACCAGCAATTTATGGGCTCGAAACGGATGCGTCGTCATTACTGGGCGCGTAACCAGTTCGGATGGCACTTCGTCGCCCAGGCTAAACCTTCCGAGGCGCACGCGGCCCTGGCGGAATTGGAACACCGGGGCTCGCTCTGCGGAATCATCACCCAGAACATCGACCGGTTGCATCAAAAAGCCGGATGTATCGACGTCCTGGACCTGCACGGCACCCATCAACGGGTGATCTGCACCCGTTGCCGCTCCACCATTCCCCGTGCGGTGTTGTCGGATCGCTTGGATGCGTTGAATCCCGGGTTCTACGACGACGTCGCCACGCGCCACGACATCGAATACGCGCCGGACGCGGACGCCACCATTGAACACACCGAGCACTTCAACATCCTGGACTGCCCGGTGTGCAGCGGGATCCTCAAACCCGACGTGGTGTTCTTCGGCGAGAACGCGCCGGCGGAGCGGGTGCGTTACGCAAAACTGGTGGTCGACAGGGCCGAGGCACTTCTTGTCGCGGGCACGTCATTGACAGTCAATTCCGGCAAACGGTATGTGCGTCGGGCGGTGAGCAACGGGATTCCCGTGGTCATCGTCAATCACGGGGTCACGGGCTCCGATCACCTGGCCACGGTCAAGGTGGACGCGTTCGTGGGCGGGTTCCTGCGATCGCTCACAGATGAACTGCTCCGTGGTGTTGATTGAATCGCCAGAGCTACATAAACTAGAACACGAAGATCCCGTTGGGACTGCGGAGGGGAAGCCGCGGTACCAACGGGATTCTTTGCGTTCGGGGTTCGTGCTACTTCTTCTCGGGGTCGATCACTGCCTTGGCCGCCTGTGCATCACGGCACTGCTGGGCCCACAGGGCAGCACCCACGATTCCCGCGTTATTGCGCAGTGAGGCAATCTCTACCGGGGTCTTCAGGTCCAGGTACGGCACGAACTTCTCGGAGTTCTTGGACACACCGCCGCCAATGATGAACAGGGACGGGGAGAACAGGAACTCCACGTGGGAGAAATACCGCTGCAGTCGCTTCTTGGCCCATTTCTTCCATGGTAGATCCTCGCGTTCGCGAGCCGCCGCCGATGCCTGGGTCTCGGCGTCGTGGCCGTCGATTTCCAGGTGGCCTAGCTCGGCGTTGGGAACCAGCTGGCCGTTGAGGATCATTGCGGATCCGATGCCGGTGCCCAGGGTGATGACCATGACCAAACCGGTCTTGTCGCGGCCCGCGCCGTAGTACGCCTCCGCCAACCCGGCGCCGTCGGCGTCATTGAGAGCCTCCACTTCACGGCCCAGGGTTTCGGTCATGAGCGCATCCACGTTGGTGTTGATCCATGACTTGTCCACGTTGGCGGCCGAGAGCGCCACGCCGTCCTTGATGATGGCCGGGAACACGATACCCACGTGTGAATCAGAAGCCGGAGCCTCGGGACGCGACTGCAGCTCGTCCACGATCTGCTTGACCACGTTGGCCACGGCCTCGGGAGTGGCCGGGTTGGGCGTGGGGATGCGGTAACGGTCACCCACGAGTTCACCGGTGCTGAGATCCACGATCCCGCCCTTGGTGCCGGTACCTCCGATGTCGATTCCGATACCCAGTGATGACACGGCGTCGGTGGGCTTGGTGGGGCTCATGAACGGTCCTCTCGGTTCACGGTGAAACCAGGTGGTCAGGGGCAATTCTCACGCCCCGAGTGTGCGGTCAGTTTACGGGAGTGTGAGCACGTCCACGCCGTCTTCGGTCACAACCATGGTGTGTTCGAACTGGGCGGTGCGACGCTTGTCGGAAGTGGTGATGGTCCAATCGTCGTCCCACTGGTCCCACGCGATCGATCCGAGGGTCAGCATGGGCTCGATCGTGAAGATCATGCCCGGCTTCATCTCGGTGCTGTAGCCGGGGGCGGCGTCGTAATGCGGGATGATCAGCCCGGAGTGGAACTCGCGCCCTACGCCGTGACCGGTGAAGTCGCGGACCACGCCGTAGTTGAAGCGCTTGGCGTACTTCTCGATGACCCGACCGATCACGTTGATCTCGCGGCCCGGGCGGACGGCCTTGATCGCGCGGTTGGTGGCTTCGCGGGTGCGTTCCACCAGGAGCCGGGAGTCCTCGTCCACGTCGCCCACCAGGAAGGTGGCGTTGGTGTCGCCGTGCATCCCGTTCTTGTACGCGGTGACATCCAGGTTCACGATGTCCCCGTCCTCGAGCACGGTGGAGTCCGGGATTCCATGACAGATGACCTCATTGAGAGAGGTGCAGATCGACTTGCGGAAACCGCGGTAGTCCAGGCACGAGGGGTAGGCACCGTGATCGCACATGTACTCGTGGGCGATGCGGTCCAGCTCGTCCGTGGTGACTCCCGGCTGCGCCGCGGCACCGGCCAGTTCGAGGGCGCGGGCCGCAATGCGACCGGCTTCGCGGACCAGCTCGATCTCCTCCGGGGTGTACATGTTGGAGTCATTGCCTTCATTGGCATCCATGCGGCCCACATATTCGGGGCGGGTGATCGAGGCGGGGACCGTCCGTGAGGGTCCGATGATCCCCGGTTTGAGGTCCCCGACGGGAGCGGTGGATCCGGGAGCTGGGGCCAGGTTGTGCGATGTCACGGTGGGTCGTTGCCTCCAACGGGTTGAAACGAAGGGCAGCTGCCGGGCGGTATGCGGGCACTGCGCGGGTCTTGGCACTAGCCTAATCCTTAGACGCTCGGAGCAGAGCCGGGCAGAGGTCCTGGGTTTCACGTCCCGTGGATTGAACTGTAGAAGGGCGCGCAGCGCCGTGAGAGTGAGGGAATGTCATGGCTGAGTACTGGTACAACCTGTACACCAAGCAGGTCGAGGAGGGGCCTAAGGACGACTATCGCCAGCTCATGGGGCCGTATGCCACTCGTGAGGAAGCTTCGCGTGCGCTGAAGACTGCCGCGGAGAACACCAAGCGCTGGGACGATGAGGACGCCGCCTACAAGGGCGAGTGACGCCACCTTCCGCACATGCCAATGGCCCGGACGTCAACGTCCGGGCCATTGCATTGTCTGGATCGAGGTCAGCCGCGGAAGCTGTGCTCCTCGGCGGGGAACGTGCCGGACTTCACCTCGGCCACGTAGCTGCCCACGGCGTCACCGATGGTCTCGGACAGCTGGGCGTACTGCTTGACGAATCGCGGCATGCGTCCGGTCCTCAGCCCCAACATGTCTTGCCACACGAGCACCTGACCCGTGGTGGAGTTGCCGGCACCGATGCCCACGGTGGGAATCGAGAGGATGTCCTCGACCTCCTCCGCGGCGTCCGCGGAGACCATTTCAAGGACCACGGCGAAGGCCCCGGCCGCCTGCACGGCTTGAGCATCGGCAATCAGCTTGGCGGCGGCGTCGCCCTTGCCCTGGACCCGGTAGCCACCCAGCGCGTGTTCGGACTGGGGCGTGAATCCCACGTGGCCCATCACGGGAATGCCCGCCCGCACCACGGCGGCCACGTGATCGGCCAATTCCTCGCCGGCCTCAAGTTTCACGGCGTGCGCGCCGGTTTCTTTCATGATGCGCACCGAGGTGCGAACCGCTTGTTCGGGGGATTCCTCGTAGGAACCGAAGGGCAGATCCACGACCACAAGAGCGCGCTGAGTTGCGCGAGCCACGGCGGCGGCCAAGGGGATCATCTGGTCGACGGTGACCGGGATGGTGGTTTCGTAACCCAGCACGTTGTTACCTGCGGAGTCTCCCACGAGCAGGACGTCCACGCCGGCGCCGTCGAAAATGGCTGCCGTCAGGGAGTCGTAGCTGGTGAGCATCGCGAATTTCTCACCCTGCGCCTTGGCACGCTGCAAATGCACCGTGCGCACGCGGGTCACCTCACTCAGCGAGGGGGTCGTCGAGGCCTGGTCTGACTGGGGCGTAGCGGTCATTGCTCCAGGGTACCGCCGACGACGCCGCACGCCCCGGGAGCTCGTGCGTCGCGTCTGCGTGTGGGTACCTGCCGTTAGAGTTGGGGTAGCGGCTCACCTGTGACGGGGACGTCACGGTGCCGCGACCACATCCGCAACACGGTCGAGATACCCGAGGTGGCTCCACATGGATCGGCAGCAAGAATTCGTTTTGCGAACCATTGAGGATCGTGACGTGCGATTCGTGCGTCTGTGGTTCACGGATGTCGTGGGAACGTTGAAGTCTGTCGCGCTGGCTCCCGCCGAGGTCGAAGCCGCGTTCGATGAGGGCTTGGGCTTTGACGGCTCGTCGATCGAGGGACTCTCACGCGTCTACGAATCCGACATGCTGCTGCAGCCGGACCCCTCCACGTTCCAGTTGCTGCCGTGGCGCGGGGACGATGAACCCACCTCCCGTATGTTCTGCGACCTCAAGACCCCTGACGGTGAGCCCTCCGCCTCCGATCCGCGTGGCGTGCTCCGGCGAGTCCTGAACAAGGCCGCGGACATGGGCTTCACGTGTTACACCGCCCCGGAGATCGAGTTCTACCTGCTGCGATCCTCGGAGCTGGATCCCAAGACCGGTGAACCCACCCCCGTGGACTACGAAGGCTATTTCGATCACGTCCCCGGCGGCGTTGTACAGGATTTCCGCCGCACCGCGGTGAATATGCTCGAGTCCGTGGGGATCTCCGTGGAGTTCTCCCACCACGAGGCCGGGCCCGGCCAGAACGAAATCGACCTGCGCTACGCGGATGCGCTGCAGACCGCGGACAACATCATGACGTTCCGCACGATCGTCAAAGAAGTGGCGTTGTCCCAGGGCATCTACGCGACCTTCATGCCTAAACCGTTCTCCCGCCAGCCCGGTTCGGGCATGCACACCCACTTCTCCCTCTTCGAGGGTGACACCAACGCGTTCTACGAGGCCGGCGCGGAGTTCCGACTGTCCAAGACCGGCCGGCACTTCATCGCCGGCTTGTTGCGCCACGCACCCGAGTTCACCTCCGTGACCAATCAGTTCGTGAACTCCTACAAGCGACTCTGGGCCGGTGACGAAGCACCGTCCTACATGTCCTGGGGACACAACAACCGCTCGGCCCTGGTGCGCGTACCGCTGTACAAGCCGGACAAGGTGCAGTCCTCCCGCATCGAGTACCGCGGCATCGACTCCGCGACCAACCCGTACCTGTCTTACGCCGCGCTACTGGGTGCCGGTCTCAAAGGCATCGAGAACGAGTACGAGCTGCCGCCGGTTGAAATGGACGACGTCTTCGCCATGAGCAGTGCCGAACGCCGTGCAGTGGGCCACCAGCCGTTGCCCACGAGCCTGCACGAAGCCATCCGCCAGACCGAGGAATCGGAATTCATGGCGGAGCTGCTGGGCGAGCAGGTCTTCGACTACTTCCTGCGGAACAAGCGCCGCGATTGGGACAACTACCGGGTGGAGGTCAGCCCCTACGAGCTGCGTACCAACCTGGGAATCCTGTAGGCGTGGGGGCCATGGGGGCAACGGAAGGAACTGCCAAGGAACGCGCGGAGACGATCTCGGCCAAGCGGCTGATCTCCATCGGGTTCGCGGACGTCACCAACGCCAGGCGCTGGCTGGGCTTCCGTGAACTCGACGACGTCGATCTGGAGCTGCTGCTCGACGGGCTGGCCCATGCCGCGTCACCGGATGCGGCGTTGCAGTTGATCGTGCGTTTGATCGAACAGCATCCGGAGATCGCGAAACGGGTCAACGGTGATCCGCGGAAGTCCGAAACCATGTTCCGCTTATTGGGTGCCTCCGAAGCCCTCGGTGAATTCTTGCTGCGGGCCCCGCACAACCTGGATCTGCTGGATATCGAACCCCAGGACAAACCCGGTCATGACAACGCGGACGTCTTCCGGGACGCCCTACTGGAATCGGTCGGCGCGGATCCCGAGTCCGAAATTCCCACCGCCACCGAAACCGGCGCAGAAGCCTACAAGGCGCTGCGGGTCGCGTACCGGCGGGGCATCACCAAGGTGGCCATTCGCGACGTCGGCGCGCTGGATCCCGTGGACTACATGCCGTCCGTGGGCCGACAGCTCGCAGATCTGGCCGGAGCCGCCATAGAGGCGGGTTTGGCCGTGGCCCGCGCGGAGGCCAATGAACAATGGGATCAATCCCTGGTTGATCAGGTGCGCTTGGCCGTGATCGGAATGGGCAAGTGTGGTGCCCGCGAGCTGAACTATATTTCCGACGTGGACGTGGTGTACGTCGTCGACGTCAAGGCCGCTGACCAGGGCGAGGCGCCGGACGAACAGCTGGCTACGGAGATTGCCACGAGTCTGGCCTCCGGCATGGCACGCGCAATCATGACGTCCGGTCCGGAGCCGGCGCTGTGGGAAGTGGACGCCAACCTCCGGCCCGAGGGCAAGGACGGGCCACTCGTCCGCACGCTGGATTCGCACGTGCGCTACTACAAGCGCTGGGCCAAGTCGTGGGAGTTCCAAGCATTACTCAAGGCCCGAGCCATTGCCGGCGACAGCGAGCTGGGGGAGCGCTACGAGGACGCCATTGCACCGTTCGTGTGGTCCTCTGCCGAGCGCGAGGGATTCGTGGAATCCGTCCAAGCCATGCGACGACGAGTCACCGACAATATTCCCGAAGCAGACCGGGACCGCCAGATCAAGCTTGGCCCGGGTGGTTTGCGCGATGTCGAATTCACCGTGCAGTTGCTGCAGCTCGTGCACGGTCGCAGCGATGAAACCGTGCGCACCAAGGCCACCACCGATTCGCTCGTGGCGCTCTCCGCCGGTGGGTACATTTCCCGCAGCGACGGTGAGGAATTCCACCGCAGCTACCGGTGGCTGCGCCTGCTCGAGCATCGCATCCAACTGTTCCGGATGCGCCGTACCCACCTCATGCCGCGGGACGAACGGGAACTGTCCGTGGTCGCGCGCTCCGTGGATGGCGCGGGGGAGAACCGTCACCCGACGGGCAAGGTACTCACGGAGGACTGGACCAAGGTCAAACGCACCGTGCGCACCATGCACGAGCGGATTTTCTACCGCCCCATGCTGGCTGCGCTGGCCAACGCACCCACGGATACGACGCTCACCACCGAATCCGCGCTGGACCGCTTGGCGGCCCTGGGTTATCAGGACACCAAGGCGGCCATGCGTCACATCGAGGCGCTGTCCCGTGGGGTCAGCCGACGTGCGGAGATCCTACGAACTCTGCTGCCGGTGTTGTTGGACTGGATCGCGCAGGGTGTGGACCCGGACGCCGGTCTGCTCAACTTCCGGAAAATCTCCGAGGCCATGGGCAACACCCCATGGTTCCTGCGCCTGCTGCGCGACTCGAACGCCGCAGCCGAGCGACTGTGCCAGATCCTGTCCAGCTCCCGGTACGTCTCGGACCTGCTGGAAACCTCGCCGCAGGCAATTGCCTGGCTGGGTGATGATCCGCAGTTGCGACCGCGCGCCCTGGATGAACTCGCCAAGGAAATGCGCACCCAGTTGCAACGGCACCCCGAGCCCGAGGAGGCCATTCGCGCCATCCGGCAAATTCGACGCCGCGAACAGTTGCGCATTGCGCTCGCGGACACCAGCGGTTTGGCTTCGGTCGAATCGGTCGTGACCGGGCTGTCCAACGTGGATCAGGCCACCGTGATGGGGGCTCTGTACATTGCGCAGCGAGAGCTCTGCGAGGGCGATGACAAGGAGAACCTGGCCGATCTGATGGTCGTGGCCATGGGTCGTCAAGGTGGCCGGGAGATCGGATACGGGTCGGATGCGGACGTGATGTACGCCTTCGAGCCGCGCGACGGAGCCGAATCCAGCGATGCACGTTCCCAGGCCGAGAAGATTTTCGCGCGCATGGTGCAGCTGCTCAAGATGCCGTGCAAGCCGCCCATCATTGCCGAGCGCACGTTGGAGATCGACAACGATCTGCGGCCCGAGGGCAAGCAGGGTCCCATGGCTCGCTCGGTGGAGTCCTTCGCCCAGTACTACGACCGGTGGGGTCAGACCTGGGAGTTCCAGGCCCTCACGCGGGCTCGATACATGGCGGGCAACGAGGACGTCGCCACGGCGCTCGTTCGAGTGTTCGACCGTTTCCGGTATCCGGCGGATTTCACCGACCGTCAGCTCATCGACGTGCGCCGCATGAAGGCCCGCGTGGAGAGTGAACGCATGCCGCGCGGTGCAGACCCCAATCGCCAGCTGAAGCTCGGTCGTGGCGGGCTCTCGGATGTCGAGTGGCTGGTTCAACTGCTGCAGTTGCAGCACGGTCACAAGGTCGAGGGCCTGCGCACCACATCGACCCTGGCTGCGCTGGAAGCTGCGGTCGAGGCCGATCTCTTGGCACCCCAGGACGCCCAGGTGCTTAAGAGCGCGTGGACACTGGCGACGGCCATCAGAAACGGCAACGTATTGCGCTCGGGCCGTTCCTCGGACTCCGTGCCGTCGCGTCGTGTGGACCTGGAAGCCGTGGCCCGGTGGATCGGGTACGAACCCGGTTCGGCATCACAGCTGGAAGAGGATTACCTACGGATCACCCGGCAGTCCCGCACCGTGTTCGAGCGGGTGTTCTACGGGCACTAGGCGTGTGCTCTCTTGGCATTGCGATTGCGATTGCCATTGACGTTGGGATTGGCATGGGCAGTCGCATTGGCAATAGGCGTGGACACTCGCAGAGGCAAGAGGCAAGAGGCAAGAGGCAAGAGGCAAGAGGCAAGAGGCAAGAGGCGATGAGGTCTGTGGCAACGTAGCGCGCGCACGCCGGGGGCTGATAGAACCATCTGCAACACCTGAGGGGCCGGTGGAACCCTTCCCACTGGGAAAAAGGGTTCCACCGGCCCCTCAGACGTATCTGCAGGATTTTTCGGCGCTTGGCGGCCGGAGGTGCCGACACGAGTCGACGGTGAGACCCTGGCCCGGGCAGCCGGTGCATTTCGGTCGACGGTAGGACCCGGGCCGAAGACATCGGTGCAAACTGATCGACAATAAAGCCTCAACTCTTTCGATTCTTGGCTCCACGGTCGATCAGAATGCGGGGGATCAGTCATCGTGGTCCCGACGTCGATCAGAATGCGGGGGATCAGTCATCGTGGTCCCGACGTCGATCAGAATGCAGACACGCGGCTCGGGCAGCGGAATCGCAGGGTGGGTGACACCCGGGGGACCTGGACCCAGATAGCTGGCAAAAGACAGAAGACACAAGACAAAGGACAGAGTCCGAAACGCACTGGGCACTGAGCACGAGGTGCGAGGCATTGGGCTCG
>CAACWU010000277.1_pt1 | contig 29900 bp, 26 predicted proteins | sample 2275741 | NCBI WGS metagenome assembly CAACWU01 (sample SAMEA5312470, study PRJEB27640) | indoor metagenome | biome: indoor environment; feature: uncontrolled; material: tiles wood | place: Germany | collected 2014-07-07
CGGGGTTGTCCATAGTCTCGATCATGCTGGGCCGGGCACCCCGGGTCAAACGCGTTTCGAGGCCCGGGATGTCACAGCACGACTTGATATTCCACGCCCGCGGTTCGGTTGGGTGTGGCAACGAGAAGTCCACTACGCTGGGATCAAATGTGAACTGCGCCACGCAGGGAGTACTTGCGCGGTCAATGGCCATGTAGCGACACACGAAGGAGTGCCATGTCTCAGGACTCAAACGCATCGGAACAGCGCACGTACGCGCCCAGCCAGGAATTTGCCGCGCAGGCGAACGCCACCGCAGAGCTGTACCAGCAGGCTGAGGATCAGGGTGAGGAGTTCTGGGCGAACCAGGCCCGCGATCTACTGAGCTGGTCCACCCCGTTCAACTCGGTCCTGGACTGGTCCAATCCGCCGTTCGCCAAGTGGTTCGAGGACGGCAAGCTCAACGCCGCCTACAACGCCGTGGACCGTCACGTGGAGGCCGGCAACGGCGATCGCGTGGCCCTGCACTTCGAGGGCGAGCCCGGTGACAGCAAGTCCTACACCTACTCGGAGCTCAAGGACGAGGTCTCCAAGGCCGCCAACGCCATGGAAGCTCTGGGTGTCTCCAAGGGCGACCGCGTGGCCGTGTACATGCCCATGATCGCGGAAGCCGTCATCACCATGCTGGCCTGCGCCCGTATCGGTGCCATCCACTCCGTGGTCTTCGGCGGCTTCTCCGCAGACGCCCTGCGCTCCCGCATTGACGACGGCGAGGCCAAGCTCGTGGTCACCGCGGACGGTTCCTACCGCCGTGGCAAGCCCACCCAGCTCAAGCCCGCCGTGGACGAGGCCCTGTCCAAGGGTGGCGAGTCCGTCAAGCACGTGCTCGTGGTCAAGCGCAACGGCAGCGACGTTCCCTTCGAGAACGGCCGTGACGTGTGGTGGCACGAGGCTCTCGAAGCCGCAAGCACCGAGCACACCCCTTCCGAGCAGGGTGCTGAAGATCCCCTGTTCATCCTCTACACCTCCGGCACCACCGGTAAGCCCAAGGGCATCCTGCACACCACCGGCGGTTACCTGACCCAGGCTGCCTTCACTCACAAGAACGTCTTCGACCTCAAGCCCGAGACGGACGTGTACTGGTGCACCGCAGACGTCGGGTGGGTCACCGGCCACACCTACATCGCCTACGGTCCGCTGCTCAACGGCGCCACCCAGGTGATCTACGAAGGCACCCCGGATTCCCCGCACCGCGGCCGCTTCTGGGAGATCGTGCAGAAGTACGGCGTGAGCATCCTCTACACCTCCCCCACCGCCATCCGCACCATGATGAAGTGGGGCGAGGACATCCCCGCCGAATTCGACCTCAGCACCCTGCGCCTGCTGGGGACCGTGGGCGAGGCCATCAACCCGGAGGCGTGGACCTGGTTCCACAAGCACATCGGTGGCGGCAAGTGCCCCATCGTGGACACCTGGTGGCAGACCGAGACCGGCGCCATCATGATCTCCCCGCTGCCGGGCGTGACCGAGGCCAAGCCGGGTTCGGCACAGATCCCGCTGCCGGGTATCGCCGTGGACGTCGTGGACGACGCCGGCAATTCCCTGCCCAACGAGACCGACGGTTTCCTGGTCGTCCGCAAGCCGTGGCCGTCCATGCTGCGCACCATCTGGGGTGACGACGATCGCTTCGTCAACACCTACTGGGCCCAGTTCGGCGACAAGTACTTTGCCGGTGACGGCGCCAAGCGCGACGCCGACGGCGACGTTTGGATCCTGGGTCGCGTGGACGACGTCATGAACGTGTCCGGCCACCGTCTCTCCACCCCGGAGATCGAGTCCGCTCTGGTGTCCCACCCGTCCGTGGCCGAGGCCGCAGTGGTGGGTGCCGCGGACGAGACCACCGGTCAGGCAGTGTTCGCGTTCGTCATCCTCTCGGACCAGGCGACCTCCGAAGGCCGCGACCAGGCTGAACTCTCCGAAGAGATCCGCGCTCACGTGGGCAAGGAGATCTCCCCGATTGCCAAGCCCAAGAAAGTCCTGATCGTCCCCGAGCTGCCCAAGACCCGCTCCGGCAAGATCATGCGCCGCCTCCTCAAGGACGTGGCCGAGGATCGTCCCGTGGGCGACGTGTCCACGCTCGCGGACCAGACGGTCATGCAGCAGATCGTGGATTCGCTCGGCACCAAGTAGCCGATCGCCTTCACCCACCGCCGACGCCGCTCGGTGACCTTTCGTCCGAAACGGTCGCCGAGCGGCGTCGTCGCGTTGAAGTCGTGTTGAATGGGAGCATGAGCGAGCTCCCGATCTTCGTGTTGAACGGCCCCAACCTGAACACCCTCGGAACGCGCAAGCCCGAGATCTACGGCCACACCACCCTCGCGGACGTTGAAGCCAACGTGCGCGCGAAGGCTTCCGAGTACGGACTGGACGTGATCTTCGAACAGTCCAATTACGAAGGCCAGATCGTGGAATGGATCCAGCGGGCGCGCACCGATGCGTGTGGAATCGTGATCAATCCCGCGGCCCTCACCCACTACTCGATCGCCGTGCATGACGCCCTGGAGATGTGCGAAATCCCGATTGTGGAAGTCCACATTTCCAATGTGCACCAGCGCGAATCATTCCGCCACGTCTCCTTCGTGTCCCCGCAGGCCACGGCCGTCATCGCCGGTGCCGGTGTGCTCGGGTACGAGCTGGGCGTGCAGGTCGTGGCCAACGAACTTCACAAGACTTCGTCCACGTCGACCAGTTAGGACCCTCTCCATGACCACCGCTGAACAGTCTTCGAACGCTCGTCTGGTCTACGGACGCATCGACGAATCCTTCCACCAGGTAGCGGCCGCCGTGGTGGAGGAGGTCTTGGTGCGACTGGGCCACACCGTGGACGTGGTCGAAGGACCGCACCCGGAGATGTATCCGCAACTGGCCGCCGGTGAGATGGATCTGTTCGCGGACGCCTGGCTGCCCGGCGGGCACGAGGTCTACTGGGAACAGGTCAAGGACAATGCGGTCGAAGCCGCCGTGCTCTACGAGGGCTGCATGTTCTACTGGGCCGTTCCGGCTTACATCCCAGAGGATCTGGTCTTCTCGCTCGAGGACCTGGCCAAGCCCGGGGTGGCCGAACGGATGACCACGCTCACCGTGCAGGGCACCACTTCCGGCGCGGGGTTGACCATGCGCTCCGAGCAGCTCATCGAGTCCTACGGTTTGGCCTCGCTCGGCTGGCATCAGGAGATCGGTGACCTGCAGGCCATCATCGACACCGTCAACCAGCGCATGAAGGCCGGGGATTGGTTCGCCACTCCCCTGTGGCAGCCGCAGTACCTCAATGACGTGTACGAGCTGCGCCCGCTGGCCGATCCGCTCGGGGCGTTCCCCGCACCCGATCGTGCGTCGCTCTTGGCGTACCGCCAGAGCTGGGACAACCTTCCGGAGGAAACTCGCCGCGTGGTGGCCCGGATCAATTACCCGCTAGAGGCCGTCAATGAAATGGATCGCGCCGTGAACCTGGACGGCAAGGATCCGTTGCAAGCGGCTCGGGACTGGATGGAACGTAATCCTGAAACGGTCAACGGCTGGTTCGCCTGATCAGGACATCACGCACTCGCCGGTGGCAATCGGGGCGGTCGACCCTGCCGCGGCTTCCAGAATGGTGGTGACCTGCTCCATGGGAATCGCGTAGCCGGCCTCGCCCTCCACCGCCTTGGCGAAGATCACGCCCACCACGTTGCCGTTGGCGTCCAACATGGGTCCGCCGGAGTTGCCCTGTTCCACACGACCCGCGATCTGGATGATGCTGCGCGAGAGAGTGTCACCGGTGGTCACGTTCTGGACCGGGGCGAACGCCTCACCCTGGATCGTTGCCGGGCGCACCGTGTACGGACCGCCCAGCGGGTACCCAGCGAAGGAAACCTGTTGGCCTCGCTCCACCGAATTGCTCATGGGCAAAGGTGCCTCCGGCAGATCCGGGGCGTAGAGCACGGCGAGGTCCGAAGCGTCGTCGTACTGCACGGCGTGGGCCTGATACACGCGACCGTCGCGGGTTTGCACCACGGGCTGATCGACACCGGCCACCACGTGGGCATTGGTGACGACCAGTCCGGACGCGGCCACGAACCCTGAACCGGTCTGGTTCTGTGCGCATTGATCCGCGGTGCCGTAAACCTGCACCACGGACTGGCCCGCGGCCTCCACCGCGTTGGAGTCGGTGGTCTGCTCCGGTTCGGGGGCCGCCTCAACGGGGAACAGCAGAGAATCGAGTTGGCGGATGCCCTGGGAACCACTCACGGCGTCGCGCGTGTGGGTCATGGCCTCACGGACCGGCTCCGGCGTGTACTTCTCAATGGTGCGCAGCACGGAGGAACTCGCCACCTGTTGCGACAGAGACGGCATACCCAACTGGCCCACTAGAGAACCGAGCAGCGCCAGCACGATGGCCGCAACGGCAACGTTCAGAACGCCCCCGCCAATGCGGTCCAACACACCCAAACCTGTCTTTTCGGTAAGACGTGCCAGAAAGTTTCCGACAAGCCCGCCCAAAATCTGCCCGAGAACCAGGAGACCCAGCACCGTGACGAGAACAAAGGGGATGCGCAGCTCGGAACCCACCTGCGCGGAGATCCATGGCCCCGCCCAGAACGCGGCCACAGCGCCGAGCACAAAGCCCACCAGTGAGGCGAGCGAGCGGAAGAAACCCCTGGACAGCCCAGCGATCAGGTAGCCCACCAACACCATCACCAAAATGATGTCGAGCAGGTTAAGTGCCAGGTTCATGTACGTCCTTCGAGGTCGCGCCGCAGGCTGCGGGCGGTAGACAAGTAGTTAGTGAGCTTAGGGCTCGGGTCTGAGAAAACCGTGAAACCGGACCGTGCGTTACGCTGATCACAGACCGTCATAAACCCGTCACACGATGCGTTCACACTCAGCGCAAGGGCTTGTCAGCCCCGTGAAGTGTGAAACTCGTTACGATGGTGACAAATAGCGCCTTCAGTCGGCGCACCCCCAACTGTTGAGGAGAACCACCTTGGATACCGACGTCCTCCGCCGCGCCCCGCTGTTTGCTTCACTGGACGATGAAGCTTTTTCCGCGCTGACCGAGGAGATCACCGAGGTTGACCTCTCCCGCGGCTCCGCCCTCTTCTACGAAGGCGATCCCGGAGATCAGCTCTACTTCATCATTTCCGGCAAGATCAAGCTGGGCCGCACCGCCAGCGACGGCCGCGAGAACCTGGTGGCCATCATGGGCCCGGGTGAGATTTTCGGGGAGATGGCTTTGTTCGACCCGAGCCCCCGCTCCACTTCGGCAACCGCCGTGTCCGAGACGCGCTTGGCCGGGTTGAAGCACGAGAACCTGCGCAAGGTCATCACCCGCTCCCCGGAGGTCTCCGCGCAGTTGCTGCAGGCTTTGGCCCGCCGCTTACGCCGCACCAACGAGAACCTGGCCGATCTGGTCTTCTCGGACGTTCCGGGCCGCGTCGCCAAGGCACTGCTCGACCTCGCGGACCGCTTCGGCCGCCCCGCAACGGACGGCATCCTGGTGGCTCACGAGCTCACCCAGGAAGAGCTGGCTCAGCTCGTGGGCGCTTCCCGTGAAACCGTGAACAAGGCCCTGGCCGAGTTCGTACAGCGCGGTTGGATCCGTCTGGAGGCGCGCGCCGTGGTCATCCTGGACCTGCAGCGCCTCAAGCAGCGTTCGCGCTAAGACTTCCGCGCGGCGGTCGCGTGTCACGCGCCGACCCGCCGACGACGCCGCGGCACCCACTCGGGTGCCGCGGCGTTTTCAGTTGTTCAGTACGAGCACCGGGTCACCGTTTCGAACATCCAATGACGGGGTTTGAACGGTCATGTCCCGGCGGGCGCTGAGGAAAGCAATGGCCGAATTCGCCCGCGCGATCATGCCGAGGATCGTCTGGACACCCGGGGTGGCCACTTCTCCCAGATTGAACTCCTGGCCGGATTCTCCGTGCTGAGCGTTCCGGTCCGCAAAGAGTGCGGGTACCGCAGTGTCGTGGGGATGCTCAAGCAGGGTCGCGGCATCAACCCACCCCAACCATGAGTCCCTGGCGCGGGTTTTCAGGGGCGAACACCGCTGCCCCACGGGGAGCACCGCGGCGAAGTATCTCAGGTCCACGCGCTGGTGGACGAAGTCGGAGGTCATCCAGCGAGCAAGCGGACGCAGCAGTTCGGTTCTGAAGGCGAACACCCTGTTGGACAGGACCCCGGCGAAAGAGATGTCCAGGTCCGAGAGTTGTTGACGCGCCAGCATCCAGTCCGCGCCGTCCACGTGCTCGGCTATGCCGTCGCCCTCGGAACCGGCGAAGAGCAACCCTGTTTCCACGAACACCCGCCGTGCAGCGGCGACCACGGCTCGACGAGCCAGGCCGATATCATCCGAGCCGAGCTTGTTGGCCCACTCGGTGGGGCGAGGTCCGGACCAGATGAGCGGTTCGTCGTCACTGGGTTCCAGGAGCCCGCCGGGGAAGGAAAGCTGTCCAAATGACGGCCGATCCGGGCGGAACATCATCAGCGCTTCCACACCGTGGTCGCCATCGCGGACCACCACTACGGAGGACGCGTGCCTGGGGGCCGAACCGTGGATTCCCACGCCCCGATCCAACCAGGCCAACGCGGCCTTCCGATGCGCCTGCGGAACGTGGAACAACCGTTCGGCCGACCCGCGAGCCGTGGTGTTAGCTGAACTCGACAATCAGTTCGACCTCCACGGGCGAGTTCAGCGGCAGCACACTCACACCCACCGCTGAACGGGCATGCTTACCCTTTTCTCCGAAGATGTCGCCCAGGAGCGTGGATGCGCCATCGATCACGCCGGGCTGACCGTAGAAATCGGGGGCGGAGGCCACGAACCCGGTGACCTTCACAACTCGGACCACGCGGTCCAGGTCTTCGATCTCGGCCTTGACGGCCGCCACGGCATTGAGGGCCGAGCGCGCGGCCAATTCCTTGGCGCGTTCCGGGCTGACGTGGTTCTCACCCTCGGTCTCGCTCACCACGCCCGTGGCGGGCAGAGCGCCGTCGACGAACGGCAGTTGACCCGCGGTGTAGACGTACTTGCCCGAGACCGCGGCGGGAGCGTAAGCCGCCACCGGCGCGGACACCTCGGGCAGGGTGAGTCCTAGTTCTTTGATGCGTTCTTCAATCGAGCTGCTCATGGTTCTGGGTGGCCCTTTCGATGCAGGTCGATCAGTTCTTGGGTCGCTTGAAATACGCGATGGGGTTGGTCTGGACCGGTGCGTTGACGTTACCGGCGGGAACATCGGCGGCCTGAGTGCCCGGCAGGACGGTCACCAACTCCCAGCCGTCGTCACCCCAGTTGTCGAGGATCTGCTTAGTAGCGTGGATCATGAGCGGAACGGTTGCATACTCCCAAGTGGTCATGGTCACCACCCTAGTGCCAGGCTCCGGTCATGTCCGTTCAAAGTTTGCTGGCGAACCACTGTGACAGTGCTCTCTGGTGCACACTTGCTTCCAGTCCTGGCTTGTACACTGGCGCAATGGCATCACGCAAGAATTCGGACTCCGAGTCCACCTCGGTCTTCGGCAACGTTGTGGCTTTCCTCGCCACCGCAGTCGTCGCAGGCATCGTGGCAGCAGGGTTACTCGTTCCGCCCGCAGCGGCAGTTGGCATGGCTTCCAACGCTTCCATCGGATGGTTCAAGTCCCTCCCGGATGAGATGGAGATGGGTCCGCTGTCCCGCTCCTCCACGGTGGTCGCTCGCGACGGAACCGAAATTGCGACGTTCTTCGCTCAGAACCGTGAACCGGTCGAGCTGGCGGACATGTCCCCGCACATGCAGGATGCCATCCTGGCCATTGAGGACCGTGACTTCTATGAGCACGGTGGCGTGGACACCGGCGGTATCGTGCGCGCCATGGGCAACAACATCTTGCGCCCGAGTGCCCGTCAGGGTGCCTCCACCATCACTCAGCAGTACGTGAACAACCTGCTCATCGACCAGCAGGTCCGTGCCGGCGAGCAGGCCAGCACCATTGGTTCCGACAAGGGCGTGGTGGACAAGATCAAGGAGATCAAGCTCGCACTGTCCATGGAACAGGAGATGTCCAAGGACGAGATCTTGGAGGGCTACCTCAACATTGTCTTGTTCGGTGGCCAGAACTACGGTGTCGAGGCCGCAGCCCAGTACTTCTGGGGCATCCCGGCGTCCGAGTTGGACATTCAGCAGTCGGCAGTCCTGGCCGGCATGGTCCAGTCCCCCAACTACTACAACCCTCAAGCGAACCCGGAAGCCTCCGAACAGCGTCGCAACCTGGTGCTCGACACCATGCTGCAGACCGGTTCCATTACGCAGCAGCAACACGATCAGGCCGTTGCGGCTCCCCTGGATCTGGACATCCACACGAGCAATTCCGGCTGCACTGCCGCTGAAACCGCACCGTACTTCTGCGATTACGTGCAGAACGAGTTCATGCAGTCCGAGGCCTTCGGTGCCACCCCGGACGAGCGTCTGGCCACCCTGCAGCGCGGCGGCCTGACCATCCACACCACGCTGGACATGAACGCGCAGCGCGCCGCCGAGCGCGAGGTCAACAAGACCCAGCCGCGTGACAACAACCCGGACAACGTCTCCACTGCCCTGGTGTCCTTGGAGCCCGAGAACGGTCACATCGCATCGATGGCACAGAACACCTTCTACTCCGGTGCCGAGGGCGACTCCAACACCACCTACAACTTCAACGTGGACACCACGATGGGTGGTGCCGGTGGCTTCCAGGTGGGTTCGACCTACAAGCCGCTGACCCTGGCCCAGTGGATCAACGCGGGTAAGGGCGTGAAGGCCACCATTGACGCGAGCCGCACGCACTACCCGGCCGACTACAAGTGGCGCGCATCCTGCCTGCCCGGCGGCGTGAAGTACGAGCCCGGCGACGACGGCAACGGTTTCGAGTTCCAGAACGCGGAGCGCGGTTACGAGCGTCGGATGCAGGTCGACTACGGCCTGTACAACTCGATCAACTCCGCGCTGTTCGCCATGGCTGCCGATCTGGACCTGTGCGACATCGGTGAGATCTCCGAGCAGTTGGGCATCCGCGACGGCAAGACCGGTGAGCCCGTGGACACGACCATCCTGTCCTCGCTGCTGGGCGGTTCGGTGGACATCGCGCCCATGACCATGGCTCGTGCATTCTCGGCCTTCGCCAACGATGGCGTGATGTGTGAAGTCCGCTCTATGACCAAGGTCGAGGACTTCACCGGCAAGACCTATGACGTTCCCGCGGACAAGTGCGAACGCGTGATCAAGGAAGAAGTGGCCCAGGGCGTGAACTACACCCTGAACCAGACTCTGACCCGCGGTTCCGGTTGGCAGCGTGATATCGACCTTCCGGGCGCATCCGCCGCCAAGACCGGCACCACCGACAACTCCACCCAGACCTGGATGATGGGCTACACCAAGGGCCTGTCCACCGCCTCGTGGGTCGGTAACTATGAGCTGGGCTCCCGTTCGCTGAACGGTCTGTCCATCGGTGGCCGCACGGGCGGCTCGGACACGGACTGGGTGGACGGCTCCACTTACGCCGGTGCCCAGTGGCAGAACTACATGCGTGACGTGGCCCGCGACTACGACACGTCCGAGTTCTCGGATCCGCCGTCACGCGTACTGTCCACAGACAAATGAGTTCCATGAGTAACGGTGCCCGCGCAGCCACCGCACTTACCGCAGGAGTAAGTGCCGTGGGCGCGGGCACCGCCGCGTGGGCGGTCTTCGGCGAACGGCGCCGGTTCCAGTTGCGGCACGAGACGCTGCGGGTGCTCCCCGCGGGCTCCAGGCCGTTGCGGATCCTGCACATTTCCGACCTACACACGGTTCCCGGCCAGGAATCCAAAAAACGTTTCGTCCAATCGCTGGCGGCACTTCGTCCGGACCTGGTGATCGACACGGGCGACAACCTGTCCCACATGCGGGCGCTGCCCTATCTGCTGGAGATCCTCGAGCCGCTCTTCGAGTTCCCGGGCGTGTATGTTCCCGGTTCCAACTGCTATTTCGCGCCGGAGCTGAAGAACCCCTTCCGGTACCTGTGGAAGACCACGGCCAGCGAGGATCCCGTGGACAACACACGGCTACCCACCGAGGACATGCACCGCGCCTTCGACGCCGCCGGCTGGACCGGGCTCATCAATCGCCACGATCGGCTGCGCGTACGGGACACGGTGCTCGACTTCTCGGGCGTGGACGATCCGCACCTCGCCTACGACCGGCACCCGGGTTTTCCCGCTGCCTCTTTCGAGGACGACGCTGCCGCCCTCCGTATCGGCGTGGCACACGCCCCGTACTTGCGCACCCTGGACCGGTTCGTGGCCGACGGCGCGGATCTCGTCTTCGCCGGACACACCCACGGCGGTCAGGTCTGCCTCCCCGGAGGTCGCGCCCTGGTGAGCAACTGCGACCTGGACCCCGCCATCTGCAAGGGCCTGATCAACCACCGGGGCATGCCGGTGAACATCTCGCAGGGACTCGGTGAATCCCGCTTCGCTCCCGTGCGACTTTTCTGCCCACCCCAGGCAGTTCTGGTCACGCTCACTGACTGAGTTTCGTGGCCATCCGTTGGCTCTTGATGGCGAAATCTCCAGCGCCGAAGCGCGCTGAGGCCGGCAGAGGTAGCTGAGAGATCCCTCCCCCGGGCGGCAATGCCACATGCTTGTCAGCCTGTGGTCTTACCATGGGTGTCAGCACAGTCACACCCCGCAGGAGCATCCCATGAGCGCACCCGTTCGCGAACAGTCCGTCACAGCCGCCGAGCAATTCGTCGCGCAGGTGCGTCAGGCATGCGGTTCAGGTGCCATCGCCGAGAGTGAGTTGGAGCGACGGGTGCTCGCTCACGACGCTTCCCATTACCTGCTTCAGCCGCAAGCCGTGGTGCGCCCTCAGAACGCAGAACACGTGGGCAACGTGTTCGCCGCGGCCGCACGACATGGGCTGGGTCTCACGTTGCGTTCGGGCGGCACCTCGCTGTCCGGGCAGGCCGTGACCGATCAGGTCCTGGTGGACACCCGCCGTCACTTTCGCGACATCGAGGTCCTGGACAACGGCACCCGGGTGCGCGTTCAACCCGGGGTGACCGTCCGTCAGGTCAACGCCCGTCTGGCGCCCCACGGGTACAAGCTCGGACCGGATCCGGCGAGTGAGGCCGCATGCACCGTGGGCGGTGTGGTCGCCAACAACTCATCGGGAATGGCGTGCGGAACAGAGTTCAACACGTATCGCACGTTGGAATCCATGACCGTGGTGCTGCCCTCCGGAACGGTGATCAATACGGCGGACTCTGATGCGGATTTCCAGTTGCGCGCCGCCGAGCCCGAACTTCACGAGGGGCTTCTCCGATTGCGACGGCGGGTCATGGACAACCCCGAATCGGTGCGCACCATCGAGCGGTTATTCGCGATGAAGAACACCATGGGTTACGGGCTCAACGCGTTCGTCGATTTCGAGGAACCCGTGCGGATCCTCGAGCACCTCATGATCGGCTCCGAGGGCACGCTGGGTTTCGTAGCGCAGGCGGTGTTCCGCACCGTTCCCATTCATCAGCACGTGGCCACCGGTCTGCTCGTCTTCCCCACGGTGGTGGCCGCCACGAGTTCCGTCCCGCAGTTGGTGGACGTCAACTCAGCCACCGTGGAACTGCTGGATGCGACCTCTTTGAAGGTCTCCCAGCGCACCGGCCAGGCTCCCCCGGTGATCATGGACATCTCTGTGGATCAGCAAGCAGCGTTGCTCGTGGAGTACCAGGCGGATTCGGAAGTGGAGGTGCGGGACCAGGCGCGAGCGGCGTCGTCGTTATTCGAGAGCCTGGGCCTGGAAACCCCTGCGCAGTTGACCACCGATCCCAAGGAACGGGCCGGCCTGTGGACCGTGCGCAAGGGGCTGTACACAACAGTGGCAGGCAACCGCCCCACCGGCACCAATGCGCTTCTCGAGGACATCGTGGTACCGGTGCCGCAATTGGGCGAGACGTGTGAGGACCTCACCACCCTGTTCGACGCGCACGGTTACGAGGATTCCGTGATCTTCGGGCATGCCAAGGACGGCAACGTGCATTTCATGCTCAACGAGCAGTTCACTGACCCGGAGCAGCTCAAGCGCTACGAACGATTCACCGAGGACATGGTGGATCTGGTCCTCGACCGCGGCGGCGCGCTCAAGGCAGAGCACGGCACCGGGCGCATCATGGCGCCGTTCGTCCGGAGGCAGTACGGGGACGAACTCTACGAGGTGATGCTCGAGCTCAAGAGACTGATCGACCCGGATTATCGATTCAACCCCGGCGTGATTCTCACCGAGGATCCCACCGCATACTTACGCGATCTCAAGACCGCGCCCACCGTGGAAGAAGAAGTCGATCGGTGCGTCGAGTGCGGGTACTGCGAGCCGGTGTGCCCGTCTCAAAACCTCACGCTCACACCGCGACAGCGCATTGCTGGGCGCCGAGAGATCGCGGAAGCGGAACTGGCGGGCAAAACCGAGCTGGCGGGGCGACTGTCCCGCGAATACGACTACGCCGGCCTGGATACGTGCGCCGTGGACGGCATGTGCGTGACCGCGTGCCCCGTGCACATCAACACCGGTGACCTGGTGCGGCGCCTGCGGGCAGAGAACCACTCGAAGGTCGCGGATTTCGTGTGGGCGGGCCTGGCACGCTCCTGGTCCATGACTGCACCGGGGGCAGCTTTCGCCCTGTCGGTGGCCAAGCGGCTGCCTGCGGTGTTGCCCGTCAGTGCAACCACGGTGGCACGCGCGGTTTTGGGCGCAGACAGTGTTCCCCAGTACAAGCCTCAGCTCCCGGCGGGTGGACGCTCCCGTGATTTCTTGACGACGTCGCCCGCGAACGTCCCTGCAGAGCAAGCTCGGGCGGTGTTCTTCCCAGCGTGCATCGGTGCCATGTTCGGCACCGTGGATGGTTCAGGGCCTTCCGTGTCCGAGGCCTTCTTGAAGCTGTGCCGGCGTGCCGGCGTGGACGTGAGCATTCCCGAGGGCATCACCGCCACCTGCTGCGGCACCCCCTGGAAGTCCAAGGGCCTGCCCACCGGTTACGAGACCATGTCCCACCGCACCCTGGAGACGCTGTGGGAGGCCTCCGATCACGGTCGGCTGCCAGTGGTGTGCGATGCGTCCTCGTGCACCGAGGGGCTGGAGACCATGCAAAAGCTGGCCGCGGAATCAGAGAAGTACGCACCGCTGCGTTTCGTGGACGCCGTGGAATTCGTCTCGGAGCATGTGCTTGATCGGATCGCCGTATCTGACCCGTTGCGTTCTGTGGCCGTCCACCCCACGTGCTCGTCGGTTCAGCTGGGCATCAACGACCACCTGATGCGGCTGGCCAATGCTGCAGCGGAACGAGCCACCGTTCCCTTCGCCTGGGGTTGCTGTGGCTACGCCGGCGATCGCGGCATGCTGCACCCCGAGCTCACCGCGGCCGCCACGGCCCCGGAAGCTGCCGAGGTGAACGGCACCTACTACGATGCCTACGTTTCCCTCAACCGCACGTGCGAGCAGGGCATGACCGAAGCCACCGGCAAACCCTACGAGCATGTGTTGCAAGTGCTCGAGCGCGTGAGTAGGTGACGCTAAGCAGGCTTGGCCCCAGAGCGGCGTCGTTCGTGGGGTGGCACCGCTCTCTCGGGACGCACGTTGGTGAACAGCCGGCCCGCGAGTCGGGAGCTATGTCGATGGCGTGAGCGAGCGGCGTCGTCAGACTTCGCGACGCGGGTGCGGTACGGCTCGTGAGGCTGCCCGCGCCACCGGAACGGTCGAGACGAGGCACACGACCACGCCGAAGGCCAGGCATGCGATGAAGCCACGGACCGGGCCGATGCCGAAGAGATCGCCCACAAAGGGACCCAGAACGGCAAGCACGAACGGCACCGCGAATCCGGTGTAGGTGAGGGTGTAGAAGACGCCGATGAGCGCACCCAATTCGTGGGGTTCGGCAATGATCTCCACCTCGCGCAGACCGGAAACCATCATGATGCCGTAGCTGCAGCCCAGGATGATCGCGGCCGGAATCACCAACAGTGCGCTGTCCACCTCGATCGCGACGGCGCCCAGCACCAGGCCGACACTCGCGGCGCCAAGGCCCACGACCGAGAGTGGCAACCAGCCGTACGTGGCGAGTTTCGCGGCGACCGGTTGGATGAAGACACCCGAGAACATGCCCACGCCGGAGATCAGGCCGAGGTAGGCGACCGGGTACTCAACGTTGTCCGTGACGAAACCGGGGATGCTCGTGAACGCGACCGTGGCCGTGCCGAAGACCCACGGGGCCCACGCGGCGACCGCCCAGAAGAACCGACCCGTCAGTGCGATGCGCGGAACGAGCGGTGGCCGTTTGACGCGCCCCTCCGCGGGGAACTGCGTTTCGGGAACGCCCCAGACGAGCGGGATGGTCACGATGACCAGGGCGATGTGCAAGAGATAGGGCGTGATCTGCGGACCGGGCAGGAACTCCGCGAACTGGCCGGCGATCAGTGGTCCGCCGCCGAAGCCCGCCGAGAGGACGATGGTCGCGCGACGCGGGCCGGCGGTCGGGCGGTCCACGGACAGCTGTTTGATCCACGCCGAGCCCGAGGACATGGCCATGCCCACACCAAAACCCATGATCCACCGGCCCACGTACAGCACCCACTCGGGCGCTTGGCTGCCGGCCGCGAGGATTCCTGATGCCACCGCCACGAGAATCAGTGCCGGTCGCACCACGGCGCGGCGGCCGTAGTGGTCGGACACGGGGCCGAAGATCAGGAGCGCGGGCACCAGTCCCGCCGCGTAGATGCCGAACATCGCGGTTACGGAGGCTTCCGAAATGCCGTCCTGATCTCGGTAGACCTCGAGCATCGGCGCGAAGAGGTTAGTTCCGAAACCCACCGCGAACATTGCGAGTCCCACGCGGATCCAGGTGCGAGAAGTGATGGGGCTGCTCTTCGACGGGGAGTTGTTGTCACCGGAGGCGGGCCGCGCATTCATATAGGGGACCTTACCTGTGATTCCCGACACTGTGGTCAGTAAGTCGTGGACAGCCGGCACGTTCGAGTCCGCCACTGGATTTCACATTCACGCTCCCCTGCCGCTAAACTGGAGCAGTTGTTTGCGGGCACGCCTGCAAATTTCGGGATGTGGCGCAGCTTGGTAGCGCGCGTCGTTCGGGACGACGAGGTCGCAGGTTCAAATCCTGTCATCCCGACCAACGATCCCCTTGTCATCACGATCCGTGACGGCAAGGGGATTTTTTCATATCGGAAGGCTGCAGTGACCACTCCGCATGACCGCCGCTACGAGAAGCATGTTCCGGCCGTGAACGGCCAGCACATCCGCCGTTCCCACGACACCTGGCATTGGCGTGACTCCCAGGTCCACCTGGACCGCGTGGGTGCCCCGGACGCGCCGGTACGCATCCTCCTGGTTCACGGCGCCGGCGGGAACAGCGATGCCTTCTGGCCGTACGCCGCGCACTTCGCCTCGCTCGGGGCCCATGTCACGGTGCCGGACCTCCCCGGCTACGGCATGACCGTTACCGATCGCCCGGAGCGCATCCGCTACGACGATTGGCGCGAACTCCTGATCGACCTGCTTCGCGCGGAGGAAGACGAGCGCCCCCTGATCATCCTGGGTGCCAGCATGGGTGGGCTTTTGGCTTACGACGCCGCCGCGGCCACAGGTCTCGCCGCTCGTCTGATCGTCACGTGCCTTCTGGATCCGCGTGATCCCCGTGTGCGGGCGCGGTTGACGTGGCATCCCTTGCTGGCACGACTCACCGGGCCATTTTTGAAGTTGGTGCAAGGGCCACCTGCCAACCTGCGCGTGCCGATCCGTTGGATCGCGGACATCCGGCACATCTCCAACGATCCGGGACTGGTACGTGAGGTCGTCAGAGACCGGCGCGGCGGCGGTGGCCGTGTGCCTCTGGGCTGGATACGCAGCTACATGGAATCTGCGCCCCTGATCGAACCTGAGGACTTCACGGACACGCCCGTGCTACTCCTCCACCCCGGTGACGACCGTTGGACCCCGCTGGAGATCAGCCGCCCGTTCTTCGAACGCATTGGTGCCCAGAAGTCGTGGCGGCTGCTGGAGAACGCCGGACACTTTCCGGTGGAGGAACCGGGTTTCGAACAGATGATGCGCGCAGTCAAGCATGTGATGGAATCGACCCATGACTGATCAGCAGCGCCAGCGCCCGTTCGCCCAGGTCGATGTCTTCTCCCGTGAGCCCTACATGGGCAATCCGGTGGCGGTCGTCCTCGACGGCACGGACCTCGGCGACCAGGACATGGCCCGCTTCGCGCGGTGGACCCACCTGTCCGAAACCACGTTCGTCCTGCCGCCCACCTCGCCAGACGCCGATTACCGGCTACGCATCTGGACTCCCGGCGGTGAACTCCCCTTCGCGGGTCACCCCACGCTCGGCTCGGCCCACGCGTGGCTCGAGGCGGGTAATACCCCTCGCTCCCGCGACGTCATTGTTCAGGAATGCACCGCGGGCCTGGTCGAGGTCCGCCCCACCGACGACGGCGCTCTGACCTTTGCCGCCCCGCCCACCTCGCGCTCGGGAAACTTCGATCCCGCCATGCTGGAGCAGGTCACTGCGGGACTGGGTCTGGATGACGAGGAGATCGTGGCCCATCAGTGGGTCGACAACGGGCCGGGGTGGGCAGCTGTCTTGCTGCCCTCCGCAGACGATGTCCTGGCCATCGAACCGGATTACCCGGCGCTGGGGAATTACAAGATCGGCGTGGTGGGCCCCTATCCGGAGAGCAGCCCGCAGCAGTTCGAGGTCCGCGCGTTCGTGACCGGCACCGGCGGCTACGAAGACCCCGTCACGGGAAGTCTCAACGCGAGCCTGGCGCAGTGGCTCATGCGAACCGGCCAGGCGGCGTCGTCGTACTTTGCCCAGCAAGGCACGGCCATGGGGCGCCGCGGGCGCGTGACCGTCACGTCGGATGCCGCTGAGAATGTCTGGGTGGGTGGGCACTGCACCACGTGCATCAGTGGGTCGGTGCTTCTGTGACCGACCGACAAGTCACACCGACCGAGGCGCACCTGGACCTGATTTTCGACGGCCGCTGCGGCTTCTGCACCCGCGCCGTGGGGTGGGTGCACAGACTCGACCGGCACCGTCGCATCAGCACCCACGCGTATCAGGAACCTGACGTGCTGGAGCGCTTCGGTCTCACCGAATCACAAGCTCACACTGCGGTCTGGGCCGTGGTCGGCGGGACACCATCGGCCGGCGCAGCGGCCGTAGCCGAGACTCTGGACACCGCCCTCGGCACCCGCATTTTTGGCAAGCTCTACCGCATCCCACCAGTACGAACGGCCCAGGATCGCGTGTACCAATGGGTCGCGGATCACCGCGGAAAGTTCCCCGGTGTCACGCCGTGGTGCGAATGTCACCCGGAAAACTGCGAGCCCAGAACTACGTAATTACAAGAATTTCCGCAGCTCGCGAGCGGCAGCTTCCGGGTCGGTGGCATCCGTGACCGCCCGAACCACCACGATCCGTGACGCGCCGGTCTCGAGCACGGACGGCAACCGCTCGGCGTCAATCCCGCCGATGGCGAAGAACGGCTTGTCTCCCGCGTGCTCCGCGGCATACTTCGGCAGTTCCAGCCCCACGGCGGCACGTCCGGGTTTGGTGGGCGTTTCCCACACGGGTCCGGTGCAGAAGTAGTCCAGGCCCTCGTCCGCAATCGCTCCGTCCACTTGCTCACGAGACAGGCACGAGCGGCCGATGATCACGTCATCGCCCAGCAACTGGCGCGCCTGCGGGGTGGTGAGATCGCCCTGCCCCACGTGGAAAACATCCGCACCGGTGAGCATCGCTACGTCTGCCCGATCATTGACCGCGAACAGCTTGCCGTGTTCCCGTGCAACCTCGCCGAGCACCTCGATGGCCTCGATCTCTGCCGCGGCTTCGAGTTTCTTGTCACGCAGCTGGATGATGTCCACGCCGCCCTCGTACGCGGCATGCAGGAATTCCCGCAGGTCACCGCGCTCTTTTCGCGCCGTGACACACACGTACAACTTGGCATTCGCGAACGCATCACGCCTACGGGTTCCCTGACTCTGTTGCTCACTCATGTGGCCATGGTGCCACGGGTCACGGTTACACTGAGAGGTACCGGTCACATGACCGGTAGTTCCACGGGAGTCCGCGACTGTTGCCCCGGCAACCACCGCAGCGGGCTGAGAGGGCGTGAGCCGCCGACCGGAAACCTGATGCGGATCATGCCGCCGGAGGGAGTGTTGTGGCACCCATGCCACCCGTCCAGCACCACAGTGCGCCACGGCACGCAGTGGTCGCGGGCGCCGGCTTGATTGGTCTGGCGACCGCTTTCGAATTACGACGCCGCGGCGTAGCAGTCACGCTCGCAGACCCCCGTCCCGCCTCGGGAGCCACCCACGCTGCCGCGGGCATGCTCGCCCCGATCGCCGAAACCCAGTACGGCCAGGAAAGCCTGTACCCCCTCATGGCTGCCTCCGCCGTGGAGTATCCGGCATTCATCGAGCGGGTCTCCGCGGCCTCCGGGCTCCCCACCGGCTACCGCACCGAAGAGACCCTGGTGTTGGGAGTCGACTCCGCCGATGCACACGCCTTGCAGGACCTCGCAGCCCACCAGCGCGCCGCGGGCATGCAGGTCGAGAACATCACAGCTCGTCAGGCCCGGAAACTAGAGCCCGCTCTCGCACCGCATGTCGCGGGTGCCATCAGGGTTCCCACGGACCATCAGGTGGACCCCCGACTGCTCGCCGCATCCCTGATCCAAGCCCTGGACGCACCGGCCATTGACACGCTGAACGGTGCCACAGACCCCGGCCCCGCGCGTTGGTTCCACGCGAAGGTCGAACGAGTTCTCTCAACCCGCGGTACCGAACCCCAGGTGACCGGAGTGCTCCTGGAGGGAGGCGAGACGGTCGAGAGCGACGTCGTCGTGCTGGCCACTGGACTGAACACCAGCGATACCGGACAGCTACCCGCGGGCCTGACCCTGCGGCTGCGCCCTGTGTACGGCGACATTCTGCGGCTGAGCGTGCCCGATTCGCTGCTCCTGCCCGGGGAGGAACACTTGATCACACGCACGGTTCGCGGGCAGGTCCACGGGCGGGCCGTGTACCTGGTGCCCCGAGCCGACCGGACGTTGGTGCTGGGCGCCACGAGTCGCGAAGACGGGCGAGCGTCCGTACTGGCCGGTGGCGTGCACCAACTGTTGCGGGACGCACGCGCCATCCTGCCCGCTGTGGACGACTGCGATGTGCTGGAGATGCTGGCCCGCGCTCGCCCGGGGACTCCGGACGATCTGCCGTACATGGGGTTGTGCTCCGTGACCGGCCTGGTGATCAGCACCGGTCATTTCCGGCACGGAATTCTGTTGACTCCCGTGGCCGCCCGGTTGGCCGCAGAACTGGCGACCGGTGTCGCGGACCCGGCCGTCAGCCACGAGCACGACTCCGACTTCTTGACCTCGACCGACCCCGCGCGGCATTCTCCCGCGCACCCCGAGATGTAACAGGTGAACAACATGAATACCGCTCCTCAGGACACCATCCAGGTCAACGGACATCCGGTTCCTCTCACCGAGGGCCTGTCCGTGGCCGATGCCGTTGCGGATCTGACCGGCCGTGACATCACCGCCGCGGGCCGCGCGGCTGACGGCAGGCCACTGGGCATTGCTGTGGCCCTGGATCACGCCGTGGTTCCTCGTTCGCGGTGGTCCGACACACTGCTCGAGGCGAACCAAACCGTGGAGATCGTCACCGCCGTGCAGGGAGGCTGAAATGACCACCGACGACTTGACCATCGACGGCGTGACGCTCGGTTCGCGGCTCATCATGGGTACCGGCGGCCTCACCGACCTGGCGATGTTGGAGCGCGCGCTCCTGGCATCGGGGACGGAGCTGACCACGGTGGCGGTGCGGCGTTACTCGCCCGGGTCGGGCCTGGGTTCCGGCGCTGGCCTGGGTTCCGACGCTGGTCGCAGCGGTGGTGCTGAAGCACCTCGTAACGGGACCGCCTCTTCGGTTGGTGACGCAGCGACGTCGACACCCCGGGACAGCCTCTACGGGATCCTGCACCGCAACGACATCAAGGTGCTGCCCAACACCGCCGGTTGTTACACGGCACGGGACGCGTTGCTGACCGCGGAGCTGGGGCGGGAAGCGCTGGAAACGGACTGGGTGAAACTCGAGGTCATCGCGGACGAGGACACACTGCTCCCGGACGGTCTCGAACTACTCGACGCCACCGAACAGCTTGTGGCGCGCGGTTTCAAAGTCTTCGCGTACACCTCCGATGACCCCGTTCTGGCGCTACACCTCGAGCAGGCCGGGGCCACCGCCGTCATGCCGCTGGGTGCGCCGATCGGCACGGGTCTGGGCATTCTGAACCCACACAATATTGAGCTGATCGCCGCTCGCGCAAGCGTTCCCGTGGTGCTGGATGCTGGCATCGGTACGGCATCCGAGGCGGCGTTGGCCATGGAGCTCGGTTGCGACGCGGTTCTGCTCGCCTCCGCCGTGACCCGCGCCCAGAATCCCGTGAACATGGCCCAGGCCATGCGCCATGCGGTGGAGGCCGGACGGTTGGCGCGCGGCGCAGGCCGGATCGCACGCCGCACGCACGCCGTCGCGTCCTCGCCGATGGCGGGGCGGATCGGGACGGGAGCCGGCGCCTCAGGTACCGACGGTGCCGCTCCTCGCGGGGACTGGCCCGCGCCCTCATCCGACCAGTCCTCTTTACCGGCGAACCCGCCGGCACCTTCAGCCGCGCCGTCGTCCGGGCAGCCAGCTTCGCGAGCGGACCCGTTGGCGCCGTCAGCCGCGCCGTTGTCATCTCCCACTTCGTCCGCCCCCTCGCACTAGGAGTCGCACGTTTCATGACCGCAGTTTCCCCGTTCCCGCCCCTCGTCGAGCCCACGCCGGAGCTCAACCACGAGGAACTCGAGCGCTACTCCCGCCACCTGACGCTCCCGCAACTCGGGGTCGAGGGTCAGCGGCGCCTCAAGAACGCGCGCGTGCTCATCATCGGAGCCGGTGGCTTGGGTGCCCCGGCCCTGCAGTATCTGGCGGCCGCGGGTGTGGGAACCATCGGCGTGATCGACGACGACGTGGTCTCCGTGTCCAACCTGCAGCGCCAAGTAGTGCACGGTATGGCGGACATCGGCCGCCCCAAGGTTGATTCCGCCGCGGACGCGGTGACCCGCCTCAACCCCCTGGTCACCGTCAACGCGCACGGCGAGCGCCTGACCACCGACAACGCCCTGGACATCTTCTCCGGTTACGACCTGATCATGGACGGCGCGGACAATTTCGGTACGCGCTATCTCGTCTCGGACGCCGCGGAGCTCGTGGGGATTCCGGTCGTGTGGGGCTCCATCCTGCGCTTCGACGGCCAGGTCTCGGTGTTCTGGTCCGGCCACGGTCCGGTATACCGTGATCTCTTCTCGGAGGCGCCCGCGCCGGGTCAGGTGCCGTCGTGCGCGGAGGGTGGTGTACTCGGCATGCTCCCGGCCACCATTGGCTCGGTCATGGTCACCGAAGCGCTCAAACTCATCACCGGCATCGGTCGCCCGCTGGTGGGTCGCGTGCTCATCCATGACGCTCTAGCCCAGACCTGGCGCGAGCTCTCCATCCTGCCGGACCCTGATCGTCCGCCGGTCACCGATCTCTCGCAGGTCGCCGTGGCCTGCGGCCTCCCCACCGCCGACGACGCCTCTCCCGCCTCCCACGAAACCCTCACCGCTTCCGAGTTGGCTGTGTTACTGACCTCTCGCTCATTGGGTGAAACGTCCTTCACGCTGATCGACGTGCGCGATGACTGGGAGCGAGACCTGGTCTCCATCCCGGGCTCCGTGCAGGTCCGGCTCCAGGAGATCCTGGACCGAGGTGTGTCCGCGCTACCGGATTCGGTGGAGGGCAACGTGATCCTGCATTGCAAGGCCGGGGTGCGCTCCGCTCAGGCACTCGGTGCGTTGCGCGCGGACTACGCACTGAGGGAGGACACCGTCAAACACCTGGACGGCGGAGTCTTGGCGTGGATCCAAGACGTGGATCCCACGCTGCCGAGCTACTGACGGGCATCGAAGTCTCATGTGATGCACATGCCGATTCCCGGCATGGATTCTGCACCCTCATCACCTTAGATTGCAGGGCCGCTTTTCCCCACACGGGGTGCCTCGAGCCCTTGCTTTCAGATACGCGTGTCACCATTAAGTTGACGGCCGCGCCGCCCGGGTCGGCCGTGTCACTGAGGAGAGATTGTGCCCACCACTGAAGTTGCTGCCCCTCGCGTCTACGTGGTCACCGGTGCCGGATCCGGAATCGGTCAGGCCGCCGCCGCTCAGCTCATCGACCAAGGTCACCGGGTCATCGGCGTTGACCTCAAGAACACCGAAGTGGTCGCGGACCTCTCCACCGAGGAGGGCCTCGCCGGGATGGTCGAAGAGGTATCCCAGCAGACCTCCGTGGTGGACGGAGTAATCGCCAACGCGGGAACCTCCTTGCAGGCTCCCCTGGATGTGGCCATCAACTTCTTCGGTGCGGTGGGCACGGTCAATGGGCTGCTTCCCTTGCTGAGCAACTCCGATGCGCCCCGCGTGTGCATTACCGCAAGCGCCGCGTCACTGCACCCCGCCAATGATGAACTCTTGGACGCAATGCTCAACGGCGACCGCGAAACCGCCGCCGCCATTGGCGAGCAGCTGGTGGCCGCCGGTGGGATGGCCGGTTACCTCAACTACTCTTCTTCCAAACAGGCCGTGGCCCGCTGGGTCCGCCGCAACGCCACCACCGAACGGTTCGCAGGCGCGGGAATCTCGCTCAACGCCGTGGCTCCCGGTGTGGTCATCACGCCCATGACCGAGCAGCTTTTCGCGACCGAAGAGGGTCGCCAGCAGATGGAACAGGGCATGCCCTCTCCGCTGAACGGCCCCGCTCGTGCCGAGGACATTGCGTCGGCCATTTGCTTCCTGACTTCCGCCGCGGCGGGCAAGGTCACCGGCCAGGTGCTGTTCGTGGACTCCGGCTATGACGCCCTGACCCGAGGCGACACTTCCTGGTGAACCGCGCAGCTGCTCGGACTGTCCTGCGCGGGAGCGAGATCCGAACCTCAGGTGAGGAAACTGCAGGATCCTAGTTTTAGGTGAGGGAAGTGCTGAATTCTTGCAAGAATTCAGCACTTCCCTCACACCACGCTGGGTGGCTGTTCTTGCCTCACATGAGGCTGTCCGAGCGGTCCGGGGACGCCGGCTCCATCAGCCCAGCAGGATCACATCCAGGGTGCGGGGGCCGTGGACGCCCTCCACTCGTTCCAGCTCGATGTCCGAAGTCGCTGATGGCCCGGAAATCATGGTCGTGGGAGCGGTCGGCTCCACACGGGCCATGGCTTCCGGGATCAGTTCCACGATCGAATCCAGCGGCACGATGCAGATGTGGTGATCCGGGACCAGGGTGATCGCGCGACGTCCCTCATTGGGCCTGCCGGACAGGAAGATCGTTCCCGTCTGCGCACAGGACACCGTGGAGGACGTCACCACCGCATCCACCTGGTTCAGTTCGCGCACACCCAGAGCTGACGCCTTACGAGCATCGTTCGGATCGACGATCGCACGGCGAGCAGCGGTATCTTCCGGCAGGAACGCGGTATCGAACACATCGGGGATCACGTAACGAGCCGACGCGCCGAGCTGGGTCGCGATCCGCTCCGCCACGGTCTCCGCGGTTTCACGGAACACATTGGCCTTGTAGTCCAGCAACCGGTCCTCGAGCATCTCCACGATCTCCTCGCGGGACAATTCCGAGGTCTTCCGATACTCCCGCGGAGTCTCCGCCACGGCTGGCTGATCGGCCAGCGCGCCGCGGATGCGGGCCAAGATCTCGGTTTTGGCGTCCGCGCTCATCGCTGTGCTCCGTCCTGGTCGTTGGTGCCGTTGCCGAGCTGGTCCGGCTCGGCGGTGGGCTGTTTTGCAGAGTTCTCCGGCGGGATCGCCGGTACAGCATCGTCCTGCTCCGTCCGTCGCGTGGTCGCGGGCCCGTCCGCAGATTCCTCGCTCGAAGCAAAAGCGACGACGCCGTCCTGGGCCAGTCGCTGTTCGGTCTCACCCTCGTGTTTCTTCCACCAGTTGCGGAAGGACTGCTTGGGCGGTTCGGGGATGTCTCGCTGCTGCGTCCAACCACCCACCATGCCGGGGAGCCAACCGATGGCGTGATCGCGTCCGGCGACCACACGGCCCAGCGGCAGACCCTTTTCTGCCAGGGACATGCGCTTACCCGAGGACATCACGAACGAGGCCCCCTTCATCATGGCGTCCATCTGGGTGGGGACCTTCTTGGCCGGAGCGGACTTAGAAATCTTGCGTCCCGCGGATCGCACGGACGCGGCAACGTCACTCGCTGCTCCGCGCACGGTCGCACCTCGAGAACGTGTGCCAGGATCGGTCCGCTCGGAATCCGCATCACCCGTCAGCGCTTTCTCCGACCGCCAGTTGTCCGCGGATTCCGTGGCGAGGTCGTGAGAAACGGGAGCCGGGGCGGCGTCGTCCTGGGTGCGTTCGCCGTGCTTGGTGCGAATGTCCTCGTCGCGCAGGTGCACCAGAATGTCCGGAATATTGATCTTGACGGGACACACCTGGTAGCAGGCGCCGCACAGCGAAGACGCGTACGGCAGGGATGCGTTCTCCTCGGAGGTGATGCCCGTGAGCTGCGGCGACAGGATTGCGCCGATGGGCCCCGGATACGTGGAACCGTACGCGTGACCGCCGGCGTGCTCGTAGACCGGGCATACATTGAGGCAGGCTGAGCAGCGGATGCAGTGCAACGCGGAACGACCATCCGGATCGGACAGCACCGCGGAGCGGCCGTTGTCGAGCAGCACCACGTGGAAGTTCTGCGGCCCGTCGCCGGGCGTGACCCCCGTCCACAGCGAGGTGTAGGGGTTCATCCGCTCGCCGGTCGAGGACCGCGGCAGCAGCTGGAAGAAGACCTCGAGGTCCTCGTACGAAGGCAGCAGCTTTTCGATCCCCATGACCGTGATCAGGGTGTCCGGGAGCGTGAGGCACATGCGACCGTTGCCCTCGGACTCGACCACGGACAGCGTGCCGGTATCGGCGATGCCGAAGTTCGCACCGCTGATCGCCACGCGCGTGGCCAGGAACTTCTCCCGCAGGTGCTGCCGCGCGGCCTCAGCGAGAACCCGCGGTTCGCTCGTGAGCTCGTCCGTGGTTTCGGGCATTTCGCGGCGGAAGATCTCACGGATCTCCTCGCGGTTCTTGTGAATCGCGGGCACCAGGATGTGCGAGGGCTTGTCGTGACCCAGCTGCACGATCAACTCCGCGAGGTCCGTCTCGGTCGCGGTGATGCCGTGTTCCTCGAGGTGCGCGTCCAGACCGATTTCCTGCGTGGCCATGGACTTGACCTTGATGACGTCCGACGTGCCGGTCTCTTGCACGAGCTCGGTCACGATCCGGTTGGCCTCATCCGCGTCACGCGCCCAGTGCACCACGCCGCCGCGGGCGATCACGTTCTGCTCGAACGCTTCGAGCAGCTCGGGCAGATTGGCCATCACGCGTTCCTTGATCGCGGACCCCGCATCGCGCAGCTGCTGCCAGTCCGGGACCTCGCCCACCACGTTGGCGCGCTTGCCGCGGATGGTGTGCGTCGCGTGCCGGATGTTGGCCCGCATCTGATCGTTCTTGAGTTCTTCCTTGGCGGCCTTGGGGAACGCGACCTGTGCGTGCAGATTGCCCTGCCCGTGCACGGGACGCACCGCGGGCATGCCCAGATCGGTGATGCTCATCGGTTACCTCCAGCGTTCGACGCCACTCGCGCACCTCGCGCGGGAATGGACAGTTCCACGGGCCCCTCCACCACGAGGGGATTCTCCTTGGTGGAGGCCAGAATCTCCACGAAGTGCACGGTGCGCACGGGCGCCTTGCGCTTGGATGCGGCACCGCCCAGGTGCATCAAGCAGGATGAGTCGCCTCCGGTGCACAGGGACGCGCCCGAGGCCTCGATGTTGCGCAGCTTGGCTTCCGCCATGGCTCCGGAGACGTCCGGGTTCTTGAAGGAGAACGTGCCGCCGAATCCGCAGCATTCTTCGGCATCCGGGAGTTCCCGGTAGTCGATGCCACCCACGGACTTCACCAGGTCCTTCTGTCGATCCCCCAGGTCCAGCAAACGCATGCCGTGGCACGAGGGGTGATAGGTCACGGTGTCCGGGAACCACGAACCGAGCTGCTCGGCGGCATCGGTCACGCCCAGCACGTCGATCAACAGTTCGGAGAGTTCATAGGTATTGGCGGCAACATCCGCGGCCTGTTCGGCCAGCAGGTCATCCCCGCACTTGCGTGCAACCATCGGCTGTTGGTGTCCCAGCGAGGCGACGCACGAGCCGGAAGGCGCCACGGCGACGTCGAACTCGACCTCGGTGAAGGCCTTGACGTGATTACGGATGACCGGCATCGCGTCGTCGAAGTAGCCGCTGTTGACGTGCATCTGCGAGCAGCAACCCTGTCCCTGCGGGAACACCACCTCGTGGCCGAGGCGCTCCAGAACGCGCACGGTGGCCAGCGCCACCTTGGGATACATAGCGTCCACGATGCACGTGGCGAACAGTGCGATTCTCACAACGTTGATCTCCGATAACTCTGGCTCCTGTGGTCTGACCATGCTAGGTGAGTGAACGTGATCACACAAGCAAGCTTCTTGATCACCCCGGCAAAGCGCTCCGGAAGTAACTGTGCGGTGTGACGAGCATCATGTATGCTTCGTGGTCTGACCATTGTGGTCCGACCATACAAACGGACCCACCGGAGCGCACAGGAGACAGCGTGACCACATTTACCGCCATGACCGACGCCGTGGGTGGCAGTGTCGGACTTTCAGCCCTGGTGGGCTGCATCCCCTTGCTCACGTTCTTCGTGATGCTGCTGGCGTTCAAGACCAGCGCGCACGTTGCCGGCCTCACCGCTCTGGGTGCCGCCCTGCTCGTCGCGATCTTCGGGTTCAACATGCCCGCGCAGCTGGCCGCATTGAGCGCCACTCAGGGTGCCGTCTACGGCTTGTTCCCCATCGTGTGGATCGTGGTCATGGCGCTGTGGTTCTACCAGGTGACGGTACTGTCCGGACGTTTCGAGGATCTGCGCACCATCTTCGACACCATCGGCGGCGGCGACCTGCGTATCCAGGCTATGCTGATCGCGTTCTGCTTCGGCGGCCTCTTGGAAGCCCTCGCCGGTTTCGGTGCGCCCGTGGCAATTACCGCCACCATGATCCTGGCGTTGGGCCTCAAGCCACTCAAGACCGCCACGGTGGTACTGATCGCCAACACCGCGCCCGTGGCCTTCGGCGCCATCGCCATCCCCATCACCACCGCCGGCGTGCTCACCGGCCTGGATCCGGCCCACATCGGCGCCGTGGTCGGCCACCAGGCACCGTTCTTCGCGTTCGTGGTCCCGTTCTTCCTGCTCATGATCGTCGACGGCGTTCGGGGCCTCAAGCAGGCCTGGCCCGCAGCGCTGGCCGTGGGCGGTACGTTCGCCATCGCCCAGTGGTGGTGCGCCACGTACTTCTCCTACGAACTCACGGACGTCGTGGCATCCTTGGCCGGCCTGGCCGCCGCCGTGATCCTCATGCGCTTCTGGAAGCCCAAAGGCACCGAGGAGGTCCGTGCGGATCTGGGCATTGATCGCCCCCAGAGCGTGGAAGGCCTCACCCCCGTGCGTGCGTGGATGGCTGTTCTGCCCTACATCCTGGTGGTCGTGGTCTTCGGTATCGCCAAGCTGTGGACCTGGGGTGTCAATATTCCTCAGGCACTGGCCGCCACCGACATCAAGATCCCGTGGCCCGGCCTGCACGGTCACCTGCTCAACTCTGCCGGTGAACCCATTTCCGGTTCCGTCTACAACTTCCAGTGGCTCTCCAGCCCCGGCACCCTGTTGTTGATCTCCGGTTTGCTGGTCGCCATCATCTACTCCGTGTTCAACCACCACGGCCGCTTCAAGCTCACCGTGGGCAACGCGATTGCGGAGATCGGGCGCAGCGCGTGGAAGATGCGCTTCTCCGCCCTGACCATTGCGTCCGTGTTGGCTCTGGCCTACGTCATGAACTTCTCCGGCCAGACCATTTCCATCGGTACGTTCGTGGCCGGGCTGGGCGCGGCGTTCGCATTCTTCTCCCCCGTCCTGGGTTGGGTGGGCACCGCCGTGACCGGTTCGGATACCTCCGCCAACGCGCTGTTCGCCAACCTGCAGAAGACCGCCGCTCTGGAATCCGGACTGGATCCCTACCTGATGACCGCGGCCAACACCTCCGGCGGCGTGGTCGGCAAGATGATCTCGCCGCAGTCCCTGGCCATTGCCGCGACCGCAGTGAGCATGCAGGGGCAGGAGTCCAAGATCTTCCGTTCGGTGATCCCCTGGTCCATCGGCATGCTGATCGTGCTGTGCGGTTTGGTGTTCCTGCAGTCCAACGTGCTCGCTTGGATGCTTCCCGCCGCATAGACTTGGCGATGCATAAACCGCCCGCCACTCGTGCATCACGGGTGGCGGGCGGTTTTCTTTCAACGACCGCAGGAGGATCGCATGGTTGCCACCCCCGCCTACACGGTGGTGTTGAACTGGCTCGAGGAGCAGTTGCGCCACGGGAAGATCCGGGTGGGCGACAAGCTGCCTGCAGAACGGGCTCTTGCGGAGCACTTCAGCATTTCCCGGGCGTCCGTACGCGAGGCAATACGCATCCTCGACGCCATGGGCCTGGCGCGCTCTGCCACCGGATCAGGCCCGCAAGCCGGTGCCACGGTGATTTCCGAACCCTCGGCCGCTCTCGGATGGGCACTGCGCATGCACATCGCCACCAGGGCGCTACCGGTCAAGGACGTCGTCACCACGCGCCTCCTGCTGGAGACCCAGGCAGCCTGGGACGCAGCCTCGGGCGAGAACGACGATCACACTGACCGGGACGACATCCTGAGCCATGCCCGCGATCTTCTGGACCGCATGGACGACCCGGAGATCTCCAATGACGAGTTCCATGCCTTGGACGCCCAGTTCCACCTGCTCTTGACCTCGCTGGCCGGCAACGTGGTACTGGAGACCATCATGGTGTCGCTGCGCGAAGCAACCATCGGCTACGTGCAAGAGACGGTAGCGACCCTTGAGGATTGGCCAAGCATCCGAGCCACGCTGCAAACCCAGCACCGGGACATCTTCACGGCAGTGACCGATCGCGATGGGAAACTAGCGACCCGTTTGCTGCGCGATCACATCACCTGGTTCTACAGCCTGGTACCCCGAGCCGAGAAGTAATCGCAGACCGACCAGCGCCACATTTCTGATCTGAAAAAAGTAGTGCGGCCCCTCCTGGTCGAGAGGGGCCGCACTCTACTTCTCATGGTGCTGACGCGACGGGAGTCTCGGAGCGTCACGCAAGGTGATCCAAGTCTTCCGGAGCTCTAACCGGGGAGGGCCGTACAAGACCCCCGCCGCGAGTTCAGCGTGACCCAAGCTTTCGTGCTACGGCGCCGTACACTCACCGCGTCCACTCAAGGTCCTGAGTCGATGAACACTTCCTTCGTCGTGTTCATGTATTACTTTGCCGCACTTCACCACCGGGAGAACATGGCCAAATGGCCAGAGTTGAGGCCTCTAACCTGTTAAAAGCCTGTGAGTGACTTCACTGCGTCAGATCTTCGGTCAGTTCGGGCTCGACCAGACCGCTCTGAATGCCCGCGATCAGCACCTGAACCCGATCCCGTGCGCCCAGCTTGTCGCACAGTTGCGACACGTACGCCTTGACGCTGCCGTGGGAGACCTTCATCTGGTCCGCGATCTCATTGTTGTTGAGCCCCTTGGCGATCCAGCGCAGGGTTTCCAGTTCCCGTGCGGTCAGGTCCGGCACGAAGGATTG
>CAACWU010000243.1_pt1 | contig 27534 bp, 22 predicted proteins | sample 2275741 | NCBI WGS metagenome assembly CAACWU01 (sample SAMEA5312470, study PRJEB27640) | indoor metagenome | biome: indoor environment; feature: uncontrolled; material: tiles wood | place: Germany | collected 2014-07-07
ATGGCCTTGACGAACACGCGCAGGCCGTCGCGCAGCAGGTCGAAGTCGATGACCAGCGGCGGGAGCAGGCGCACGTTGTTACCGAAGGTGCCGCAGGTCAGGATGACGACACCCTGCTCCAGGCACTTGGCGGCGATCTCCTTGGCGGCGTCAGCGTTGGGCTTCTTGGAGCCGGGCTCCACGAACTCAAGCGCCATCATGGCGCCGCGACCGCGCAGCTCGCCCACGATGGGGGAGGACTCTGCCAGGCTGCCGAGCTCTTCCTTGATGATCTTCTCGATCTCAAGGGCGCGCTCGTTGAGGCCCCACTCTTCGATGGTCTCGATGGCGCCCAGGGCTGCGGCACACGCGACGGGGTTACCGCCGTAGGTGCCACCGAGGCCGCCGCCGTGGACGGAGTTCATGATTTCCGCGCGGCCGACCACGCCGGACAGCGGCATACCGCCGGCGATGCCCTTGGCGAAGGTGACCAGGTCGGGCTCGATGCCCTCCCACTCGGAGGAGAACCACTTGCCGGTGCGGGCCACGCCGGCCTGCACCTCGTCCGCGACGAACACGGCCCCGTTGTCCTGGCACCACTTGGTCAGCGTGGGCAGGAAGCCCTCGGCGGGGACGATGAAGCCACCCTCACCCTGGATGGGCTCGATGACCACTGCAGCGACGTTTTCTGCGCCAACCTGCTTCTCGATCAGCAGCAGCGCGCGCTCGGCGGCTTCCTGACCGGTCATGCCGTCAGCGTCACGGAACGGGTAGGACATGGGAACGCGGTAGACGTCAGACGCGAACGGCCCGAAGCCCTGCTTGTAGGGCATGACCTTGGAGGTCATGGCCAGCGTCAGGTTGGTGCGGCCGTGGTACGCGTGATCGAAGACGACCACTGCGGTGCGCTTGGTGTAGGTGCGGGCGAGCTTGACCGCGTTCTCCACCGCCTCGGAACCCGAGTTGAACAGGGCTGCACGCTTGTCGAAGGAACCCGGGGTCAGCTCTGCGATCTTCTCGCCGACCTCCACGTAGCCCTCGTAGGGGGTGACCATGAAGCACGTGTGGGTGAACTTCTCCACGGCTTCCTTGACCTTCTCCACAACCTTGGGTGCGGAAGCGCCCACCGAGGTCACGGCAATGCCGGAGCCCAGGTCGATCAGCTGGTTGCCGTCGGCATCCAGGATCACGCCGCCGTCCACCTTGTCCGCGTACACGGGCACGGAGGATGCCACACCGGAAGCGACCGCGTTGCTGCGGCGCTCGGCCAGCTCACGGGACTTGGGGCCCGGGATGCTGGTCTTCAGGTCACGCTTCTGCTCAAGCGTGTATTCGATTTCAGCCATAGTGGTCTGGTTGTCCTTTCAAGATCAGGAAAAAGGGTCGAATCAGGCCCAGGGAGAGGGCAGGCCCATGTACTGAGTGGTGGTGTACTCGGCAATGCCCTCGGCGCCGCCCTCACGGCCCAGACCGGACTCCTTGACGCCACCGAACGGAGCGGCGGCGTTCGAGATCACGCCGACGTTCATGCCCAACAGGCCATACTCGATGCGGTCGCCGATGCGCAGCGCACGCGAGATGTCATTGGTGTACACGTAGGAGGCCAAGCCGTACTCGGTGGAGTTGGCCAGACGCACGGCGTCGTCCTCGTCCTTGAAGGTGATGACCGGAGCCACGGGGCCGAAGATCTCTTCCGTGAACACGCGGCAGTCCTCGGTCACACCGGTGATCAGGGTCGGCTCGAAGAAGTAGCCGTTGCCGTCCACAGCCTTGCCGCCCACGCTGATGGTCGCGCCCTTTTCCTTGGCGTCTTCCACAAGCTCGACGACGCCGTCGCGCGCCTTCTTCTCGACGAGCGGGCCCACATCGGTGCCCTCGTCCATACCGTTACCGGTCTTGAGCGCGCCGAGCTTCTCACCGAACTTCCTGGAGAACTCCTCAGCCACGGACTCGTGCACCAGGAAGCGGTTGGCCGCGGTGCAGGCCTCGCCCATGTTGCGCATCTTGGCGGCCATGGCACCCTCGACAGCCTTGTCCAGGTCTGCGTCCTCGAACACGATGAACGGGCCGTTGCCACCCAGTTCCATGGAGGTACGCAGCACGCGGTCCGCAGCGGTCTTCATGAGCTGCTTGCCCACGGGGGTGGAACCGGTGAAGGAGACCTTGCGCAGGCGCGGGTCGTCCATGATGGGGCCGGAAACCTTGGAGGCGGAGGCCGAGCACACTACGTTGAGAACACCCGCGGGGATACCCGCCTCGATCATCAACTTGGCAAAGTACTGCGAGGTCAGCGGGGTGAGGCGCGCAGGCTTGAGGATCATGGTGCAGCCTGCGGCCACGGCGGGAGCAACCTTGCGGGTTGCCATGGCCAGTGGGAAGTTCCACGGGGTGATCAACAGGCACGGGCCAACCGGCTTGTGGGTCACAATCATCTTGAGGTTGCCCTCGGGGGTGTCCGCGTAGCGGCCGTAGTGGCGGGGTGCTTCCTCCGAGAACCAGCGCATGAACTGGTTGCCGTAGGCAACTTCACCCTGCGATTCCTTGAGCGGCTTACCCATTTCCAGGGTCATCAGCGTCGCGAGCTCGTCGGTGTGTTCCTTCACCAGGTTGTACGCGCGCATCAGAATGTCCGAGCGTTCGCGGGTGGAGGTGCGTGCCCAGGACTCCTGAGCGTTCGCGGCGGCATCCATGGCAGCGCGGGAATCTTCTTCGGTGGCCGAGGCCAGAGTGGCCAGGACTTCACCGGTGGCGGGGTTCTCGACATCAAAGGTGCCGCCGTCGGAGGCATCGCGCCATTCTCCGTTGATCAGCAGACCCTTGGGAGTGGCTTCAAGAAGTGCAGAAATTTTCTCTTGGTTAGTCATATCGTGCCTCTCTCACAACTTCATCCTAGAAATTGTGCAGTTGAAGGTGCTTGGGCGCAATGCCCCTGATTCCATGTTATGCCCCGGCGCAAGTCCGAGCATCCCTCATTTCTTGCGGGCTTCCACGGCAGCCACCAGTCGGGGCTCCGCGTCTTCTCCCGGTTCAATGCCTCGGGGGATGCGCAGCAGGAAGATCAGTCCGAGCAGCCACCACAAACCGAAGATGACATAGGGGGCTACGCCAAGGCTGGCCGGCATGCCCGGGATGTACAGGATGGCCAATCCGGCACACAGGACGACCGACAGGATTCCGATGACAACTCCGCCATTCTTGCGGCCGCCGATTCGGTACGGGCGTTCCATCGAGGGTTCGCGCTTACGGAGGATCACGAACACCACGGAAACCAGCAGGTACGCAATCACAATGGAGGGTGAGCCTGAATCAACTAGCCAACCCAGCATTTCCTCGCCGAAGAACGGCGCGATGAAGGACAGTGCGCCCACAAAGAGCAGTGCGTTGATGGGTGTGCCGTACTTGGGGTGGATCTTGCCGAACCAGCGCGGCAGCATGCGGGAATTCCCCAGGGCCCAAAGCAACCGGGAAGCGCCCATGAGCAGGGAGTTCCAGGATGTCAGAATGCCGGCCAGACCGCCGGCGAGAAGCAGGTTGGCCATGGCCTGGGAGTTGAACACGGCTCCCACCGCGTCCGCCACGGCGATGTCGGCCACGGCCAACTCGGCTACCGGCAGCGAAGCCGATGTGGTGAGAATCACCATTCCGTACCAAACGGTGGCCAGCAGGACGGCGATCACGATGGTTCCGCCGAGCTTCTTGGGCGAGAGGTTCATCTCCTCGGAGACCTGAGGGATTACATCGAAACCGACGAACAGGAACGGCACCACCACGAGCACGGTGAAGAATCCAGCCATCCCGTTGGAGAAGAAGGGTTCCATGTTCTGTTCCGACCCGCCGCTGAAGGCCCCGAAGATCATGAACAGGCCCACAATGGCCAGGAACAGAATCACGAAAATCTGCACGGTTGAAGCCTGCTTCACCCCTCGGATGTTGATCCAGGTGATGATCACTGCGGAGAGCGAGCCGACCAGCGCCCACGTGAGATTCACTTCGAAGCCGGCAATGGTCCACAGAGGAATTTGGCTCAACCCCGGGAAAATGTACTGCACGGTTCGCGGTACGGCCACGGCCTCGAACGCCACGATGGTGATGTAGCCGACCGTAATGCCCCACGAGCCGATAAAGGCCCAGCGCGCACCCATGCCGCGCAGCAAGTAGTTGTGCTCACCGCCCGCTGCGGGCATGGCGGCCACGAGCTCGCCGTAGACCAGACCCACAACCGTCATGATGATGCCACCGGCGAGCATGGCCAGCGCGGCGCCCATGGTTCCGGCGTCATCCAGCCAGCCGCCGGTGAGCACGACCCAGCCGAAGCCGATCATCGCGCCCACCCCGAGTGCAATGGCATCTATCCGGCCAAGGACTTTCTTGAATCCCCGTTGGTCTGTGTGAGTCATGGGCACGTCCTATCGAGCAAGTAATGCGAATTGATGTCCTTATTCTGTCGCTCGAAGGACTCAATTGGGCTTTTCGCCGCTCCATTGCGCGTTGCCCGTCTTTGCGGGGCTGCTTCCCGCCGACGACGCCGCGCCCCAGGTTTCGTTGGATCCTCCCGGTGCGCGTGGTGTTTCGTGGGAACCTCTTGGGATCGCCGCGAGGGTTCCGGCGGAACCAGAAGTGTCACTTAAGGCGCCGGCGGCATCTCATGCGGGGTGGCTGCGCGTGGGGAACCCCATGCAATGTGAATGCGCGGGACTCGCCGTAGAAGGAGTGCATGACAGCGGGGACCCCGCCCTTAAGGGCAAGGTCCCCGCTGTATTCGCTAGCGGGCGGTGCCCGCTAAAGCGAAGAGGCTAGGTGGTCTTGCGATCAGGCGGCGTGGTTGCACTTCTCGCAGGTGCAGTTCTCGCAGGTGCAGGTTTCGCACGTGCAGTTGGGGCCGCACTTCTCGCAGGCGCAGGTGGTCTCAGTGGTTGCAGCGCTCATTGTGGTGCTCCTTGGTGTGTTGATGGGCGTCCAGGAAGACGTGCGCTACGTGCTCGTCGATCAAGCGGTAGCGCGTGACTCGGCCGTCGCGGAAACCTTCCACGAGGTGGGCCTCTCGCAACACCTTGAGATGTTGCGAGACCAGGGGTTGGGACAGGCCCAACTCCTGTGACAGCTCTCCGACGAACCGGGGCTCCACGGTGAGTCGCTCCACGATGGCGCAGCGAGCCGGGTTGGCCAGCGCGCCGAACAGGCGAGCCACATCCAGATAGGGGGACAGCGGTCCCGTAGCCTCGGTTGTCATAAGACCATCCTTATATAAGAAATTTGCGATATCAAGCCCCGTGGGGCCCGATGCAATACAGAAGGAGGACTCTCGCCCTCGGTGAACGCTGTTCGCCAAACTCTGAGTGAGGCATAACCTAGGGGTATGGCTTACGCAACAGTTAATCCCGCCACAGGCGAAACCGTAAAAGAGTTCCCCACCGCAACGGATCAAGAGATCAAGGACGTAGTGAAGCGTTCCGGTGAGGCCTACAAGTCTTGGCGCAACACTCCCGTTTCGGAGCGCGCCCAGCTCATGCACAAGATGGCTGAGCTGTACCGCGAGCGCAAGGAAGAGCTCGCAAAGATCCTGACCGACGAGATGGGCAAGCCCAAGGCTCAGGCCATTGGCGAGGTCATGATCGTTGCGGGTATCTACGACTACTACGCGGACAACGCAGAGGGCTTCATGGAAGGCCGCACCCTGGAACCGTCCACGGGTGGCGAAGCTCGCGTGGTCCTGGATTCCACCGGTTCCCTGCTGGGCATCATGCCCTGGAACTTCCCGTACTACCAGGTGGCTCGTTTCGCAGCACCCAACGTGATGCTGGGTAACACCATCCTGCTGAAGCACGCCGGTAACGTTCCGCAGTCTGCCGTGGTGCAGGAGGAGCTCTTCCACGAGGCGGGCTTCCCCAAGGATGTTTACATCAACATCTTCGCTTCCAACGACCAGATCGCTGACATCGTGATCCCGGATCCGGCTGTGCAGGGTGTGTCCCTGACCGGTTCCGAGCGCGCAGGTGCCTCCGTGGCCGCCACCGCTGGTAAGAACCTCAAGAAGGTCGTTCTGGAGCTCGGCGGTTCCGACCCCTTCATCGTTCTGGACGACCAGAACGTGGAACGCACCGTGAAGAACGCCGTGATGGGTCGTATGTCCAACAACGGCCAGGCGTGCACCAACGCCAAGCGCTTCATCGTTCTGGAAGACGCTTACGAGTCCTTCGTGGACAAGTTCGCGCAGGCTGTCCAGGGCATCGAGCCCGGTGACCCCTCGGACGACAAGACCTTCCTGGGCCCGATCAGCACCGTGGGTGCTCGTGACGAGATCATGGAGCAGGTCCAGGACGCCATCGACAAGGGCGCGTCCGTGCTGGCCGGTGGTAAGAAGATCGAGCGCGACGGCGCATGGATGGAAGCTACCGTCCTTGCTGACGTGACCCCCGAGATGCGCGCCTACGCCGAGGAGATCTTCGGCCCGGTGGCCGTGGTCTACAAGGTCAAGGACGCTGACGAAGCGATCGAACTCGCCAACTCCTCGCCCTTCGGCCTGGGTGGTTCCGTGTTCGGCGCGGACGAGGCCGCCGCTCTGGAGATCGCCAAGCGCGTGGACTCCGGCATGGTGTTCGTCAATGAGGTCACCGGCACCGCTCCGGACCTGCCCTTCGGTGGCGTCAAGCGTTCCGGTGTGGGCCGTGAGCTGGGCCCCTTCGGTATCGAAGAGTTCGCCAACAAGAAGCTGCTGCACACCCCCGCCAAGAAGTAAGGCAGGGTTGACCGTTCTCGAACGGTAGACAGACGAAAGCCGCCCCCGCACCTGGAAAAGGTGCGGGGGCGGCGTCGTTCTCGGGAAAGCTTTAGTGGCGCAGGTCCTTGCCCTTGGTCTCGGGAAGGAAGAATGCGACCACCGATGACACGAGCAGCAGCAGGCACACATACACCGAGAAAGCGCTCACGGAGTACTGGGTGCTGATCCAGTTCTGCAGGTAGGGTGCGGTGCCACCGAAGATGGCCACGGCCACCGCGTACGGGAAGGCCACGCCCACGGTGCGCACGCTGGTGGGGAACAACTCCGCGAATACGGCCGGAGTGTTGGCCAGGGTGGCGCCCATGAAGAGCAGGATGAGTGCGGCGGGGAAGACCAGGGACACGAAGGTCTGACCCACCATGGCGTTCATGGGGAAGAACGGCAGCAGCGGAACAACGTTGCCGATGATCAGTGCGGGGCGGCGACCGAATCGGTCGGAGAACTTGCCCCAGAACGGCAGGGAGATGATGAGTACCACGTTGGCCAAGAGGCTCGCGTTGAGCGCGGTGGCCTGGGGCATGCCGTGGACCACCACGGCCTGCTGAACCGCGGACACGGACCACACGTAGTAGCACACGGTGCCGCCAATGGTCAGGCCGATCACGCGGAATGCGGACTTCCAGTTGCGGCGGAACTCGGGCCAGATCGAGGGGCGCTTGGCCTTGTTGGACTTGAAGGTTTCGGACTCGTGCAGTTGTGAACGGCCGACCAGGGCCCACAGGCCACCCAAGGCGCCGATGAAGAACGGAACGCGCCAGCCCCACTCGCTCATCTCCTCGGGGGGAGAGGAACAGGTTCATGATGACGCCCATGAAAATACCCAGGCACGCGCCAATGGTGCCGGACACGTAGATCATGGAGGACCAGAGGCCGCGGCGCTCCGGGGGAGCCATCTCCGCCAGGTAGGTCTGAGCGGTGGGCATTTCGCCACCGTAGGCCGGACCCTGAATCAGGCGTGCGGCCAGCAGCATGATGGCGGCGAACACGCCCGCGGTCTCGAAGGTGGGTGTCACGCCGATCATCAGCGCGCCCAGTGCGATACCTCCGACCGTGGTCAGCAGTACAGCCTTACGACCCACGCGGTCGGCCATCCAACCGAAGAACAAACCGCCGATCGGGCGGAAAATGAAGCCCACGGCAAAGATGGCCATGGCGCCCAGGATGGAGGCCACGGGATCCGACGGGTTGAAGATCTCGCGAGCAAAGTAAATGGAGAATGTCGCGTAATTACTCCAGTCGTATCACTCCAGGGCGTTGCCAATGCCCGTGTTGATGAGGGTTTTCCTGGAAGAGACGGCAATGCCGCCCGGATTGGTCTCCGAGTAAGGGGTGGCAGTTGAAGTAGCCATAACGTGCATCCTGAATCGGTGGAGCGATGCCTCGTGAGGGGCGCCGCGAAAGAAGTAGAAAGTGGCGGGTGCTACAGCTCGTATAGGCAATTGTGCACGATGCGTTCCAGATTACCAAGACCTGTGTAAGATTTTTTACAGTTCACGGGCACATGTCGCGATTTTGTTTCAAATTATTGCCCCAGCGTCTGAAACCACAGACCCAGGGTCATCACCCTGACTTTGTAGAATCATGTATCGGCCACCACACACATCTAAGGGAGATCCATGGCAAGCAACGGCCAGTCCAAGACTGAGCTGTCCGACCAGGACTTGGAGCTCATCAGCCTGCTGCAGTGGGCACCCAGAATCACCTGGGGTGAAGCCGCCGAGATTCTGGACGCACACCCCACCACCCTGGCCGGACGCTGGGAGAAACTGCGCAGCTCCGGCGCAGCCTGGATCACGGCCCAGGTCAATCTCAACGATCCCCGCAATCTGTTGTCCTTCCAGGAGATCTCCTGCGACGCCCAGCAGTGGGACCACGTGGTCAAAGAGCTCGTGGCCATGCCGGAGGTGCTTTCGGTTGAGGCTTTCTGCCGAGAACCGGACCTCGGTCTCACCGTGGTCAGTCGGGATCTGCAGTCGCTCTCGCGCATCATCGAGGAGAAAATCTCCCGCGTTCAGGGCATCGTGAAGATCCACAACATGATCTCCACCAAGCTCCACCGTGCCGGTGACAAGTGGCGTCTGGACAGGCTCAGCGATGAGCAGCGGGCCGCCGCGCAGGCCTGGGTGAAGGCTGAGCAGGAGTCTCTGCCCGTGAGCAGCACGCCGCTGGGCGAGGATCAGCGTCCCGTGATCGAAGCGCTCATGCTCGACGGTCGCGCTAGCGCGGCGGAAATCGCTCGCACCACCGGCCTGCACCCGGCCACCGCCCGCCGGTATCTGCACAAGGTGCTCGCTTCTGGGATGTTGTCCATCCGGTGCGATTTGATCCAGCGGGTCTCCGCATCGCCCATCACGGCGCAGTGGTTCACGCGCCTGGACGCGAATCTGCACGAAACGGCGGCGGAAGCGCTCTCGCACGACCCTCGTACCCGCGTGGTCACGTCCATCACCGGGCGTGCGAACCTGATGGTCGTCATGTGGTTGGGCTCGGTGGGGGAGATCCTCGAGGCCGAACGGGCCATCCAGTCCGCGGTGTCCGGCATCGAGACCCAGGAGACGGTGGTGTCCCTGCGGCCCATCAAGCGCATGGGATGGGTCCTGGGCACGGAGGGTCACGTGGGTAAGAAGTTCGTTTCGCCCGAGCTGCACCTGAGCTAACCTTCTGCGGCCTGTCCCGTCTCCACGACGGGTTCGCCAACGACGCCGCCCCGGCACCTACCAAGGTGCCGGGGCGGCGTCGAGGTGGGGCGTTCGAGAACAACCGGAAGTGGTTCAGTCCTCGCGCTGGTAGCGGATCTGAGCCCCCACCACGGTGGACTCGACCACGGTGTCCTTGATCGCGCGATCGTCCTCCGCGAAGACGTCCCGGTCCACGACCACGAAGTCCGCGAGCATGCCCGGTGCCAGGCACCCCTTGAGGTTCTCCTCGTAGGAGGCGCGCGCCACGGCGTGGGTGTAGTAGTACACGGCCTCCGCACGGGGAAGGATTTCCTGTGGCTGCCAACCGTCCACGGCATCCCCGTCACGAGTCCGCGTGATGGCCGCGTGAATGCCCTGGAACGGATTGGGATCCTCCACGGGTGCATCCGAACCGAAGACGAGTTCCGCACCTGCCGCCCGCAGGCTGTTCCAGCCGTACGCGATCAGGTCGCGATCCTCCAGGAAATCGTTCATGGGGATGTCAGCCGTGCAGTGCATGGGCTGCATAGAGGCCGTGACACCCAGTTGACGGAATCGGGCGATGTCGCTGCGTTTGATGTACTGCGCGTGCTCGATGCGCTGGCGCAGGCCGAAGACCCGTGAAATGGCCTGATGAGTCTCGAACGCGTCGAGCACCTCGGTCGCGGCCTGGTCACCGATGGCGTGAACCGCGGTGGCAATGCCGGCGCTCGCCGCCAGGTGGATCCAATGATCCAATTCGTCCCGAGTAGTCACGGCCATCCCATGGTCCTGGGTGCCCGGCCACGGATCCGACATGTGGCAAGTGTGGGAGCCCAGAGCGCCGTCCGCGAAGAGCTTGAGCGGACCCATTGAAATCCACTCATCGCCCGATGCGGTGCGAATACCGCGACTGATGAAATCGAGAATCTGTTCCTGCCGCAGCACCTTGTGCACGCGGATATCCAGCTCACCGCGTTCCCGCAGTTTCTGATAGGCAAAGAGGCAGTCCGCGCCGTCGATGTCGTGGATGGAGGTGATACCGCGCTTGAGCAGTTCTCGCTGGCCCACGGGCAGGTAATCGTCGATGTTGCCGGAGACATCCGACTGCATCAGGCCATCGCGGATGGGGATGCCCGCCGCTTCCCGGATGATGCCGGTGAGCTCACCGTGCTCGTCCCGCTCGTAGGTGCCGCCGTCCGGGTCCTTGACGTTGCGGTCCAAACCCAGAGTCTCCAGCGCCTTGGAGTTGAGCCACAGCGTGTGCCAGTCCAGGGAACCCAGGGCCATGGGGATGTCCGGGCAGATGCTATCCAGGCTGTGCTTGTCCGGGAACACCGGAACGTCCCAGCCGTTGGCGTTCCACTGTCCGCCGAAGATCCAGGTCTGGGACTCATCCTGCCGCGCCTTCTCCACGAACGGCTTCAGCAGGTCCAGGGCCTCCTGCAACGAGCCGCAGAAACGCATATCGGGTTCCGTGATGGAGCGTGAGTAAATGGCCGAATGAATGTGTCCGTCACCCATGCCCGGCAACACGTACTTACCCTCGAGGCTCGTGCGCTCCGTACCCAACGGAGCCATGTCCTTGAGCCTCCGATAGTCGCCCACGGCCACGATGCGGTCGTCCGAGGTGAGGATGGCATCCGGGTGAGGCATGTCGTGGGAGTGCCAGGTGGCCTGCGGAGTCCACCCCGTGGCCGGGTTCATGGCGTGGACTTTGGCGTTATGGAACAGGCGAAACATCCGTGGGACTCCTCGATGCGAACCGGTGCGGGATGGACAAGGGCTGACCTCCGATCCTATCGAAGCAACCGGTGGACTGGCGCAGGCTCCTTGTCCCCTTTACCGTTCACGCTGATAACGGATCTGCGCACCCACCACGGTGGCTTCGACCACGGTGTCCTTGACCGCTTGGGCGTCTTCCGCAAACACATCTCGGTCCACCGCGATGAAGTCCGCGAGCATGCCCGGTGCCAGGCACCCCTTGAGGTTCTCCTCATAGGAGGCGCGGGCTACCGCGTGGGTGTAGTAATAAAGTGCCTCCGGTAGACCGATGCTCTCCTCCGGTTGCCAGCGATTGGCGGGCTTCTCCGGTTCCGAACGACATACAGCGGCGTGAATCCCGAAGAACGGGTTGGGGTCCACCACCGGCCCGTCCGAGCCGAAAGCCATGGGGGTTCCCGCAGCACGCAGACTGTTCCACCCGTAGGCCACCATATCCCGGCCCTCCACAAAGTCGTTCATGGGGATCTCCTCGGGGCAGTGCAGGGGCTGCATGGAAGCGGTCACCCCTAATCGCTGGAACCTCAGGATGTCATCGCGTTTGATGTACTGAGCGTGCTCCACGCGCTGGCGCAGCCCGAAGACCTGGGCGATCGTTCGGTTGGCCTCGAACGAGTCCAAGACATCGGTGACGGCCTGGTCACCCACGGCTCCGACATGTGTGCGGTGTGGGAACCCAGGGCGCCGTCCGTGAAGAGTTTGAGCGGGCCAATGGAAATCCACTCGTCGCCGGATCCCGTGCGAATGCCGCGGCTGATGAAGTCCAGGATCTGTTCCTGCCGGAGCACCTTGTGGATTCGGATGTCCAGCTCACCGCGCTCGCGGATCTTCTGGTACGCGTACAGACAGTCTGCCCCGTCGATGTCGTGGATCGAAGTGATGCCGCGCTTGAGCAGTTCACGCTGCCCGTGCGGGAGCATGTCGTCGATATGGCCCGAGACGTCCGACTGCATGAGACCGTCGCGTACCGGGATGGCTGCGGCCTCGCGCAGAATACCGGTCAGTTCACCGTGCTCGTCACGAACGTACGTTCCGCCGTTTGGGTTAGGCACGTCGCGGTCCAGGCCGAGTTCTTCGAGAGCCTTGGAATTGAGCCACAGGGTGTGCCAGTCCATGGACCCCAGCGCCACGGGGATGTCCGGGCTGACAGAATCCAGCGCCTTGCGATCCGGCACCACGGGCTTGTCCCAAATATTGACGTTCCACTGCCCACCGAAGATCCACGTGATGCTCTCATCCTCGCGAGCTTTCGCCACGTACGGCTTCAGCACGTCCAAGGCCTCTTCCAAGGACCGGCAATTGCGCATGTCCGGCTCGAACAGGGAGCGTGCGTAGATGGCGGAGTGAATGTGCGCATCGCCCAGCCCGGGCAGCACCGAACGGTTTTCCATGTCGGTGTGCTCGGTGCCCAGCGGGGCCAGATCCTTGAGTTCCTGATAATCACCCACCGCCACGATGCGGTCATGGGAGGTCAAAATGGCGTCCGGGTGGGGAGTGTCCGAGGCGTGCCAGGCGTTTTGCGGAGTCCAGCCGGCGGCCGGATTCATGGAGTGGATCTTTGCATTGTGGAACAGTCCGAACATTGTTGAACGCCTGCGGTTGCAATACCCGTGCCTCGCCTGGCCTAGGGGTTCTTGTGGACATTACAGAAGTCAGTGACCTGGGGATTCGCTAACAGAAATACGACGACGCCGCGCCCCGTTTCCGGGGTGCGGCGCCGTCGTCATGAGCGCTACGCGAGGGAAATCAGCCGCTGATGGCTTCCTTCAGTGCGGTGGCGAAGATCTCTGCACCCTTGCGGATGTCCTCCTCGGTGGGGTGGCAGAACGAGACGCGGGCCTCGTGCGTGCCACGGCCGTCCGTGTAGAACGCGGTGCCCGGTACGAACACCACACCGCGGTCGATGCAGGTCATGCACAGCTCGTAGGAGTCCACGGACTCGGGCAGGGTGATCCACGAGTAGAAACCGCCCTCGGGGCGGGTCCAGGTCACGCCCTCGGGCATGAACTCGTCGAAGACGTCCATCAGTGCCTGGGCGCGCTTACCGTACAGCTCGCGGTACTGGTTCAGCACAGCCTGCCAGTCGGTCTTCTCCAGGTACTCGGCGACCAATTCCTGGCCGAACACGGAGGGGTTCAGCACGGCGGCCTCTGCCTGCAGGCCAAGGATCTTGGACAGCGAGCTGGGCGCCAGCGTCCAACCCACGCGCAAACCGGGGGCAAACATCTTGGAGAAGGATCCCAGGTAAACCACGTTGTCGTCGTCGGCGCGCATGGCGCGGCCCACCTGGCCCTCGAAGCCCAGCAGACCGTAGGGGTTGTCCTCGGCGATCAGGATGTGGTTGGCGTCGCAGATCTCGCGCACGCGGTCACGGCGCTCCTGCGGCATCATGGTGCCGCCCGGGTTCTGGAAGCTCGGGATCGTGTACAGGAACTTGATGCGGCGACCCTGCGCCTTGAGCTCCTCCACGGTCTTCTCGAGTTCCTCGGGAATCAGGCCCTCGTGGTCAGCGCCAACGTGCACCACGTTGGCCTGGGCGCCGGTGAACACGGCCATGGCACCCGAATAGGACGGTGCTTCCGCCAGGATCACGTCTTCCGGATCGATCAGCACGCGGGTCAGGATGTCCAGACCGCACTGCGAACCGGTGGTGACAATGATGTCCTCTGGCTTGGCGTTCTCGATGCCCTCGAGCTTCATGAGTTCGATGATCTGGGCCTTGAGGTGATCCGTGCCGGTGGAAGCGCCGTACTGCATGACCTCCATGCCGCGGTTGCGCATCAGGTCCTCAGTGATGTCCGCCAGCGAATCCATGGGCAGGGAGCTGAGCTCCGGCATACCCGACGCGAAGGAAATCATGCCCGGCTTGGCGGACATTGCGAAAACCTTACGGACCTCGGAGGGCTTGGCGTTCCGTACTCCGGCGGCGCAGTCCTCAATAGTAAATTCTTGGCTCATGCCAATACCTCCTTGAAATAATTCGATGCTCGGCTAGTGCCGACTGAAAACGGTGTGTGGCGGCGGAAATTCCGCCACCACACACCGAGCGGGCTGTTATTACATGCCCGGCATGACCTTGGAGCGGTCGACCACCACGTGCACCACGGCGGGGATGCGATCCTCCTGCGTGGCCTTCATGGCCTCGGAGATGACGCGCTCAATGTCGTCGTTGTTGTCCAAGCGGGCTCCGTACCCGCCGTACCCCTCGCCCAGCACGCCGAAGTCCGGGTTCGCCAGCTGCGTTCCGGAGATGCGGCCCGGGTAGTGGGCTTCCTGGTGGGAACGGATGGTGCCGAACTGGGAGTTGTCCATGACCAGGATCAGCGGGTGCGCCCCGAACTGCTTTGCCGTGGCCAGTTCCTGGCTGTTCATGAGGAACTCACCGTCGCCGGCGATCGAGAAGACAAAGCGATCCTTGTCCTCCAACGACAGCGCTACGGCGGCGGGAACCGAATAGCCCATGGTGCCGTTACGCACCGAGAACTGGGACGGGTAGAAGGAGTTCGGGAAGTAGCGGTGACCCCACGCGGTGTGGTTACCGGAACCGAACGTGATCTGGGTGTCCTCCGGCATGTGCTTGAGGACCTCTTCCATGACCAGGGTCATGTCAGCGGTGCCCTCCGCGTTGGTGCCGGTGTTGTCCGGGATCTGCGAGACCTTGCGGTGCGCTTCCACGGCGGGTTCGCGCCACGACGTCCAGTCCGGGTGCTCGCCCAGGTCCAGATCTGCCACGGCCTGACCGAAGGCCACCGGGGAAGCCAGGATCTGACGAGTCACCGCGCCCGAGTGCTGGCGCAAGGAAGCGTCGATGTTGACGATCCAGTTGACGTCATCGGGGTTCTGGCGAACGGTGAAGCTCTCCGTCGGAACGTCGGAGAGGGTGCCGCCCACGAGGAGCAGCAGATCGGCGTCCTTGAGGACAGCCAAGGACTCCTCGGTGCGACCATAACCCACCTCGCCCGCGTTGACGGAAGAGTTGCCGGGGATACGGTCAGCGGCGCGCCAATCGGTAATGACCGGAATGCCGTTCTTCTCGGCGAATGCGGTGACCTGCTTGGAGGCCTCCGCGGTCCAGCGGGGACCGCCGAGCAGCATTGCCGGACGCTCGGCCTTGGCGAAGGCCGCCTTGAGGTCGTTGATCTCCTCGTTGCTCACGGAACCCTCGGTCACGGGGATGCGCGGCACCACGGGGCGGTCCACCATTTCGGTGATGACGTCCTCGGGGAGACCGACCACCACGGGACCGGGGCGGCCGGAAGTAGCGGCAAAGAATGCCTCGGCCACGACCTCGGACGCGCGCTCGGCCTCGTCGAGGACGAACACGCGCTTGGTCTGGGTGCCGAACCACGCGTACGGGTCGAACTCCTGGAAGGCTTCCTTCATGCGGTGCTCGAACGGGATCAGGCCCACGAATAGCACCAGGGGAGTGGAGTCCTGCCATGCGAGGTGGACACCAACGAATGCGTTGGATGCACCGGGACCGCGGGTCACCATGGCGACACCGGGCTCACCGGTGGCCTTGCCCACTGCCTCCGCCATGTACAGGGCGCCGCCCTCCTGGCGGCACACCACGTTCTCGATACCCGAGTTGTAGAGGCCATCGAGTACGTCCAGGTAGCTCTCACCGGGCACGGAGAACACGCGTTCCACGCCGTGGCGCTTGAGCGACTCGACAATGAGATGGCCGGCTGACTGTTTGGTCATTAGTACCTCCTGGTTAGGCACCGGACTCGCCGGGAGCCGGAAGAATGGTCGTTAACTTCAATAAATGGTGACGCGCTGAATGATTTGTCGGGTGGTTACAGGTTTCCGTGCATAATTTCCCCACCCACAATCGTGGCCGTGACCTGCACGTCCTTGATGGTCTGCGGGTCGATGTCATAAATGTCATCGGAGAGCACCACGAAGTCCGCAAGTTTGCCCGCGCTCAAGGTGCCCTTGAAGTCGTCCTGGTGGGACGCGTACGCGCTGCCCACGGTGTAGGCGTTCACGGCCTGGTCCACGGTGATGCATTCTTCCGGAACGAACTGGGCGCCGGATGCCGTGCGGCGGTTGACCATGTCGTGAATGTTGTACAGCGGCGGGTACTCCACCACGGGTGCGTCCGTGGAGGCGGGGGCCACCATGCCCGCGTCGATGAGGGACTTCATGCGGTAGCACAGGCGGGTGCGCTTCTCGCCCAGCGCCTTGGCCATACCGTCGCCGAGCTCGTTCACGAACCGCCCCTGGGGCACGGGAACCACTCCGAGAGCCGCCGAACGGGCCACTTGCTCGTCGCTGGCGACACCGAAGTGCTCGATACGGTGGCGGGCGTCCTCGCGGGGGAATTCTTGCTGTGCCTTCTCGATGATGTCCAGCACCACGTCCACGGCGCCGTCGCCGATGGCGTGCACGGCAAGCTGCCAGCCGTTCTTGTGCGCCGCGATCAGGCGGCGTTCCAACCATTCCTGTGGGAACTGCAGGAAGCCGACGTTCTCCACGCCCTCTTCTGCATCAGCGGCGTAGCCCTCGGTCATGAACGCGGAACGGCCGATCAGAGAGCCGTCCGACAGTACCTTGACGGCGCCGATCTGGAACCAGTCGTCACCCATGCCGGAGCGGATTCCCAAGTCCAGACCGAAGGGCTGATCCTCATCCGGGAACTCATTGGCAACATCCTTGCCGCTGGGATCGATGGGGTGCAGCGTGGTCAGATAAGGCATCACGGTGGCGCGCAAGCGCAGCCGACCCTGGTCCTTGGTCAGCTGGTAGGCGGCGATATCCGTGAAGGACTGACCGATGTTCGCGGGAGAGCCCAAACCCGGTTCGGTGATGGACGTGATGCCGGCGGCCAGAGCGGCGTCGCAGGCGGCTGCAATCTGATCGGCAACGTCCTCGGTGGTCTTGGCGGGCAGTACTTCCTGGACCAGGCCGCGGGCCGTCTCCGAGAGCAGGCCCTGCGCGGCGCCGTCCTCGTCGAGCGGGACCTCGCCACCCTCCGGAACCTCGAAGCCCTTGCGGCCGGGGTAACCGGCGATTTCGAAGGCCTTGCTGTTGACCACGGCCATGTGACGCGAGTTGTGCCACAGCCACACGGGATTGTCCGGGGCGACCTCGTCCAGGGCTACCGCGGTGGGATGCGCGCCGTCCAGATAATTCTGGTCGTAGCCCTGACCCAGGATCCATTCGCCGGGCTCGGCGTCTGCGGCGGCATCGCGCACGGCGCCGATCAGGTCGTCCATGGTGGAAATGGCGGACGGGCGCAGGTCCAGCTGAACCAGCGACTCGCCCAAGAAGCTCAGGTGGCAGTGAGCGTCGTTGAACCCGGGGACCACGGCGGCACCCTTGAGATCCACCACGCGCTCGAAGAGATCGGTGGGCAGCTCGTCGTCCAGGCTCACGACCTTCCCCTGGTGAACACCCAAACTGTGAGCCGTGGGGTGCTCAGGATCCTGGGTGTGAATGGTGCCGTTGGTGAAGATCACGTCGAGAGTCATGAAGTCTCTTACCGTCCTTTACTCGTGCGATCGATGGTGGAATCCACCAGAAGCGGCATCGTGACTAACCGTCTCACACCGGCCGATTGGTGGTCAGCGTGGACCGTTACATCGCCTCTCGTCAACAGCCACGTGTCACTTGTCTGCCATTTATTGCTCTTCGCGGGCGCAATATGACGCATTTCGACTCACTCGGGCAAATGAACCGAAATGTTCGTTGCACGCCGATTTCAGAACTACCCTCAGTGAGCAACTACCGGCGGTGCGTGGTGGGGGTCCGTCTCGTGAGCATTACTGATTGACGCATCAGGTGGGTGGTTCACCCCACGAACAGGAGAATGTCATGCCATTCGACCCGAAAGAGCCCGCCACAGGGCCCATGCCCACGTACGAGGATCGGGGTGACGAGGGGTACAAGAAGTCCCTCGGTAACTTCCAGATCCAGATGATCGCCATTGGCGGCGCCATCGGTGTGGGCCTGTTCCTCGGAATCGGGCAACGTCTGGCCACCGCCGGGCCGGCCCTGGTGCTGTCCTACCTGGTCGTCTCCGTGGTCGTCTACCTGCTCATGCGAGCACTGGGCGAAATGGTGATCTACCGGCCCACCACCGGCGCGTGGGTGTCTTACGCCCGAGAGTTCGTCTCCGACCGCTTCGCTTACATGACCGGTTGGATCTACGTGGTGCTGGCCGCAGTGGCCGGCGTGGGCGAGATTGCGGCGCTCGCCGTGTACGTGCAGTTCTGGTGGCCGGAGATCCCGGGCTGGATCCCGTCCCTGGTCGCGGCACTCGTGATAGTCGGCTGTAACCTGCTCAGCGTGAAGCTCTACGGCTTCATCGAGACCTGGGCCGCCATGATCAAGGTGCTGGCCATCCTGTTGTTCCTGATTGCGGGCATCATCCTGGTGGTTGCCGGTGACATCTTCAATGCCCCCACCGTGGCTTCTGTTTCCAACCTGTGGTCGGAGGGCTTCGCAACGAGTGGCGTCCTGGCCCTGGTGGTCGTGATGTCCGGTGTGGTCTTCTCGTACTCCGCCATTGAGATCGTGGGCGTCTCCGCTGGTGAAGCCAAGGACCCCGAGCGCTCCATGCCCCGCGCCATCAACTCCGTGGTACTGCGTATTGCACTGTTCTACATCGGCTCCATCCTGGTGCTCTCCATGCTGCTGCCCACCGCCCAGTACTCCGGCAACGAGTCGCCGTTCGTGACCGCTCTGGGCTCGCTGAACATCCCGGCGCTCGCGGGCATCATGAACTTTGTGGTGCTGACCGCCGCGATCTCCGGTGTGAACGCCACTCTCTACGCGTGTGTCCGTCTGCTCCGTAACCTCGCGGCCCACGGCCAGGCGCCTCGCGTCACGGCCACCGTGTCCAAGCGCGGTGTGCCCTCCGGTGCACTGATCTGCCTGCTCGGTTTCTACCTGTTGGGCATCATCCTGATTTACGCACTGGGTGCTGCTTCCGCATTCGAGGTCGTGTTGAGCGCATGCGCGGTGTTCATCCTGTTCGGCTGGATCTCGATCTTCGTTTCGCACCTGGGCTACCGCCGCAAGGTGGCCCGCGGCGAAGCGCATGCCGTCAATTTCCGCATGCCCGGCGCTCCGGTCACCAACTACATCTGCCTGGTGTTCTTGATCGCGGTGGCGCTCTACATCATGTTCGACTTCAGCAACCCGCACTGGTATTACAGCCTGATCGCCGGCGTGGTGATCGTGGTGGGCACCACCATTGGCTTCAGCGCGTCCAAGCGCAGTGTGGCCAAGAACGGTCTGCCTGATCTCGGCCCGTTCGCGTCGCACGAAGAAGAGCCCCTGGACCCGGTCCAGCGTTAAGGTGGAGGCGGATCAATTTTCCGCTTCTGAGTTCGGAGGAACCATGGACAACGTGAACAATCTGCCGTCCGCGTCCGTTGAGGACATTCCCCAGGGCGCACCCGTCCTGGACGTCCGCGAGCAGGACGAATGGGATGCCGGCCACATTGACGGCGCTCAGCACCTGCCGCTGTCCCAGCTGGCCGAGCGCACCGGCGAGGTTCCGGTGGATGAAGATGTCTACGTCATCTGCCGATCCGGCGGCCGCTCGCTGAAGGCCACCGCCTACCTCGCGCAGTACGGGTTCGATCCCGTGAACGTGCTGGGTGGCATGGGCGCGTGGGCGGATGCCGACAAGCCCCTGGTTTCCGAAAACGGCGAAACTCCGCGCGTCCTGTGAACGCGGCAGTTTCCGGCGTGGCCTCGGGTCCCCTTGCGGACTCGGGGCCACGCCCGCGTCGGATCGCTTTTCTGGGCCCGGAGGGCACCTTCACCGAGGCCGCTCTCATGCAGGTCCCCGGAGCCCGCGAATCCGAGCGGATTCCCATGGCTTCCGTTCCGTCCGCGCTCGCGGCCGTTCGTAAGGGTGCCGTGGATGCCGCGGTGGTCCCCATTGAGAACTCGGTCGAGGGTGGCGTGACGGCAACGCTGGACGACGTCGCCTCGGGCGCCGAGCTGCGCATCCTCCAGGAGATCCTGGTCCCGATTCAGTTCACCCTGGTGGCACCGGGGGAGTTGGCGTTGGACCAGATCCGCTCCATCTCCACGCACAGCCACGCCTGGGCACAGATTCGCGGGTGGGTTGAGCAGAATATCCCGGGCGTGGAATATGTCGCGGCGTCATCCACGGCGGCCTCGGCCGTCGCCTTCCTGGACGGTCACGGCGGTACCAGCTCCGAAGGTGTCAGCTATGACGCTGCGGTGTGCTCGCCCGTCGTCGTCGATCGGCACCCCGAGCTGACCGTGCTGGCCGAGAACATCGGCGACAACAAAAATGCGGTGACCCGCTTCATCCTTGTGGCCAGGCCTGATGCCACCATGCCCCAACCCACCGGCGCGGATAAGACCTCCGTGGTGATTCCGCTGTGGCAAGATCGTGCCGGAGCGCTCATGGAGATCCTTGAGCAGTTCGCCACTCGCGGGGTGAACCTGTCCCGCATTGAATCCCGGCCCACCGGAAGCCACCTGGGTGACTACTTCTTCAGTGTGGACGTCGACGGTCATATTCAGGACGACCGCGTGGCGGATGCGCTGATGGGCGTTCGGCGTATGTGCCCGCGCACCCGATTCCTGGGTTCCTACCCGCGAGCAGATCAGCGAGTCATCGAGGTTGCCAAACAACACTCGGATGCCGCATTTATTCAGGCCCGATCTTGGGTCGATCACTTGAGAGGACAATAGCCCCATGGAAATCGAAGGCTGGAGTCAAACCCTCACAGCGGGCCCCCTGCTGTTGATCGCAGCCGCGGCCATCGCCGTGCTGCTGGTGCTCATCATCAAGCTGCGCGTTCACGCGTTCCTTGCACTCATCATCATTTCCGCGCTGACCGCGTTCGCCACGGGTATCCCCACCGGCGAAGTGGTTCCGGTGTTGCTGTTCGGCTTCGGCAACACCCTGGCCAGCGTGGCTCTGCTCGTGGGCCTGGGCGCGATGCTCGGCCGCTTGCTGGAAACCTCCGGCGGTGCCCAGGTGCTCGCGGACAGGCTCATCGGAATTTTCGGGGAGAAGCGCGCCCCACTCGCCCTGGGTGTGGCGTCACTGCTGTTCGGCTTCCCGATCTTCTTCGACGCCGGCCTGGTGGTCATGCTTCCGGTGGTCTTCTCCGTGGCGCGTCGCCTGGGCGGCAGCGTGTTGACCTACGCGCTGCCGGCCGTGGGTGCGTTCTCCGTGATGCACGTGTTCCTGCCGCCCCACCCGGGTCCGGTGACCGCGGCGACCTTCTTCGAGGCGAACGTCGGCTACATCATCCTGGTCGGCCTGGTCTGCGCCATCCCCGCGTGGTACCTCTCGTCCTACCTGTTCGGCAAGGTCATGGGGCGCAAGATCAACCTCCCCGTGCCCAGCATCCTGGGCGAGGCCGAGAACGTGAAGAACCCGCCGTCGGTCGGACTGGTCATCATGCTCCTGTTGCTGCCCATGCTGTTGATCTTCCTCAACACCGGCCTGGGTACCCTGGCCAACTCCGGCGCCGTCTCGGAGGACACGGCCGGTCGGGGTTGGTACGAGTTGCTTCGAGCCATCGGTGAGACACCCATTGCCCTGACCATCACACTGGTCATTGCGGCCCTGACCATCGGTAAGGTCCGCGGCATGAGCGGTTCCGCGATCGAGAAGACGTTCGAGTCCGCGCTCGGCCCCGTCTGCTCGGTCATCCTGATCACCGGTGCCGGTGGCATGTTCGGCGGTGTGCTGCGTACCTCGGGAATCGGCGACGCCATGGAGAACGTGCTCTCGAACCTGGGTATCCCCGTGATCCTGGCAGGCTTCATCATCGCCGCCGTGATGCGCGTTGCGCAGGGTTCGGCCACGGTCGCGCTGACCACCGCGGCCGGACTGGTGGCTCCCGCTGTGCTCGCCGGTGATTACAACGCGATGCAACTGGCCGCCATGGTGGTTGCCGTGGCCGCCGGTTCCGTGGTGCTGTCCCACGTCAACGACTCCGGCTTCTGGCTGGTCGGTCGCTTCCTCGAAATGGACGTCAAGACCACGTTCAAGACCTGGACCGTTCTGGAAACCATCATTGGTGTGGTGGGCTTCGCGATCGCCGCGGCGATCTTCGGTCTCGCCGGCGTAGCCTAGCCGCCACGTTCACCCAAAACGACGCCGCCGCGTCCCCTTCTCTTCCGGCCCCCGGGCCGGGTGCAAGAAGTGGGGGATGCGGCGGCGTCGTCGTAGATGGGCACCTCTGAATCGGCGGTGCGACTCTGGTTTCTTGCGGGCCGCAACATGATCAACGGTGCGACCACAAAATCGCGATCTTTTGGCCCTACCGTCGATCAGGGTGCGCTCAGATCTTGTCCGGATCCGCGGCGTCGATGACCGGGGCCTCGGGCTCGTCCAGATCGGCCATGGAGGGTGCAACGCGCACGCGCAGGGAGCGGGGGAACACCTCGGATTCGAAGGCCTTGATCTTGCCCAGCGAATCACCGTCGATCTCGGACTCGGTGGCATCCCAGAACTCCACGCGCACGTGCTTGCCGCGGTGGAAATCGATCACGGGCAGGTCGTGGGTGTGGCGGAAGAGGACCTTGGCGGCCATGCGGGCCCAGCCGAGCATGCTGCGGGGGCTCATGACGACAAGGTCCAGAACGCCGTCGTCGAGTTTGGCGTCCGGAACCAGGACCATGCCGCCGGTGAGTTCGCCGCAGTTGCACACCATGACGGAGCGGGAGCGGGCGGATTCCCACTCGCCGCCGTCCACCTGAAATCGGGCCCAACCGGGGCGGTTGAACAGGTGGCGGGCACCGGCCTCGCCGTAGGCGACCCAGCCGACCATGTCCTTGAGGTCGTCCTTGGTGTCCGCCATGATCTGCGCGTCGAAGCCGCCGCCGCCCATGACCAGGAAGCGGTTCTCGTCGGTGGTGCCGTCTTCGCGTTCAACGTTGAAGGAGACCGTGTCGATCGACTTCTCGGAACCGAAAAGGGCCACGTCCACGCACTGCCGGGGATCATCCAGATTGGCTCCCAGGTTGCGGGCCAGTAGATTGCCAGTGCCCAGCGGAACGAGACCCAGTGCGGTGTCGGTGCCGGCCAGTGTTTCGGCCACGGCTCGCACGGTGCCGTCACCGCCGGCGGCGATGATCACGTCCGCGTCGTCCTCGACGGCCTGCCGGGCCATGGAGTATCCGGGATCGTCTTCTTCGGTGAGGTAGAACTCAGGATCGGACCAGCCGCCCTTGCGGCATGCCAGGATCACGGCGTCGCGGGCTTCGTCGGCTTGGAGCTTGATCGGATTGAGGACCACAGCGACTCGCTGCGGAACCAGAGAATTGGTGCGCACGGCAGCCTTTCTCGGTAGGAAGAACAGTCACCTGTTGATTAGGGACAGTCTACGGTCGCCAGCTTGGCGCGAGCCGCGTGCGGCAATGGGTTCCGCGTCACCCTGCGGCGTTCGCTACCCTGGAACGGTGATCGATATCAATGAGCTGCGCGCCCACCCCGAACTGTTCCGTGCTTCCCAGAAGGCCCGCGAGGCCGACGAGAGCCTGGTGGATCGAATTCTCGATGCCGACGCCCAGCGCCGGACGGCCATCACCGAGTTCGAGAACCTCCGCGCGGAGCAGAATGCGTTCGGCAAGAAGGTCGCCAAGGCGCAGGGTGAGGAGAAGCAAGAATTGCTCGCCCAGGTCAAGCAGCTCGCCGCGGACGTCAAGGCCACGCAGGCCACCGCCGATGCCGCTCAGCAGACTCAGCAGGCTTTGCTCACCCAGCTGCCCAATCTGGTGGAAGAGGGCGTGCCTTCCGGCGGCGAAGAAGACTTCACGGTGCTGCGCACCGAGGGCACCCCGCGCGATTTCGTGGCCGAAGGATTCGAGCCGAAAGACCACCTGGAAATTGCCGAACTGCTCGATGGAATCGACATGGAACGCGGGGCCAAGGTCTCCGGCTCCCGGTTCTACTTCCTCAAGCGTGACATCGCCCGCCTGGAGAACGCACTGTTGCTCGCGGCCCAGGACCTGGCGCTGGACAACGGATTCATTCCCATGACCACACCCAACCTGGTGCGCCCCGAGGTCATGAGCGGCACCGGCTTTGATGTGGAACACGACGACGAGATCTACCGCGTGGAGAAGGACGACCTCTACCTGGTCGGCACCTCCGAGGTGGCCCTGGCCGGCTATCACATGGATGAGATCCTGGATCTCTCGGACGGTCCGCTGCGCTACGCCGGGTGGTCCTCGTGCTACCGCCGCGAGGCAGGATCGGGCGGTAAGGACACCCGCGGCATCATCCGCGTGCATCAGTTCAACAAACTGGAGATGTTCGTCTACTGCACCCAGGACCAGGCCGCCGCCGAGCACGAACGGCTGCTGGCGTGGGAGGAGCAGATGTTGCAGGCCTGCGGTCTCAGCTACCGCGTGATCGACACTGCCGCCGGTGATCTGGGGACATCGGCCGCCCGCAAGTTCGACTGCGAAGCGTGGGTACCCACCCAGGGCCGTTACCGCGAGCTGACCTCGACCTCCAACTGCACCACCTATCAGGCCCGCCGTCTGAACATCCGCGAGCGCCTGCCGGAAACCACGGGCGCGGACGGCAAACCCAAGAAGGCGGGCACGCGCGCCGTCGCCACCCTCAACGGCACGTTGGCGACCACTCGCTGGATTGTGGCGATCCTCGAGACCCACCAGCAGCAGGACGGTTCCGTGGTGATTCCCGAGATTCTGCGCCCTTACATGCGCGGTCAGGACATGATGCGCCCGGTGAACTGACGCGCCGGGGAGTTCATGCGCCCTTAACCGTGTGGTCTGCGTCGTGTCATGAGCAGCTGGTGGTGTGACACCATGACTGTTATGACTGAAACACAGGCTGGCATCGATGACCGGCAGCAAGCACAACTGAAATCAGCGGCGGATACGCTTCCCCCCACCAAGGTTCAGCCCGTTCGTACGGGTTCCTGGACCAAGGAGGAAGGGGTCAAGTATCTCGTTGCCCTGGACGTCGACGGCACCCTGGTGGACCACGACGGAAAAATGTCCCGCGCCGTGAAGGACACCGCCCGCGCAGTGGTCGCGGCGGGTCACCACGTGGTGATCTCGACCGGCCGCTCCATGGGCGCAACACTCCCCGTGATCCGGCAGGTACACATGGAGTCCGGCTTTGCCGTGTGCTCCAACGGCGGCATCACACTGCGACTCGATCCGGAACTCGAGAACCACTACGAAGTGGTGGACCGGGTCAGCTTCGACCCGTCATCCGCGCTGGAAGCACTGGCCGATAAACTGCCCACCGCCAAGTTCGCACTCGAGGGTGAGGACGGAACGTTTTATTCGACCGAGCGGTTCCAGGACTCGTCCTTCGGCATCGAGGCGATCGGCGTGGATCTGAAGACCCTGTCCGAAACACCGGCGGTCCGGTTGGTCGTCTACAGCGCCAACGACACCCCTGAAGAGTTCGGAAAGGTGATCGACGAGGCCGGTCTGCACGGCGTGACCTATTCCGTGGGTTGGTCCTCGTGGCTGGACGTGGCCGCCAACGGAGTGTCCAAGGCGAGCGCGCTGGAGCAGATCCGGCGCCAGTTGAACGTGGATCCCGCGCACACGATTGCCATGGGCGACGGTCGCAACGACATCGAGATGCTCGACTGGGCCGCCCGCGGGGTGGCCATGGGACAGGCTCCCGACGAAGTGGCCGAGGTGTGCCACGAGGTCACCACCACGGTCTACGAGGACGGCGCGGCGCGCATCCTGCAGACGCTGCTCTGAGCCCAGACACTGCTCCGCTGCACCGGGTTCAACCGCATGAATCCGGGCAGCGAGCTGCGATACTGAGAACGTGTTTGTGATGACATTGACTCAGCGCGTGGAGGACAGCTCCCGGCCCAGTACCGACACGGACCGTGAACTCACGCGCGAGTTGAGCGATCTGAACACCAGTGCGCCGTTCCAACCCACCGGGCCCGGTGAGGTCCGTGGGTTGACCGAAGACCCGAACGCCGCCGTGAGCGCGACCATGATCGCCCTGCGCGAGGACCGTTATGCGGTGGCCATCGGCGTGGGAGAAGTGTTCTTGACCCGGGTGACCGATCCGGAGGGGCGCTTGGCGGTCGCCGCAGACGGCGCGGGCATGCTCTACGGGCACGAGGCCGCAGCGACCCAACGCCTCGGTGAACGAGTGGCCGTGCGCGTGTGCGCGGCCGACCCGCAATCCGCGGCCGAGGCCCAGGCCGTGCTTAAACTCGTGGGAAGAATCGTCAGCGTGCGCAGTGACGCCGAATGGCGCGTGGTGGATCTGCTGACACCCGGCGCGAGGGGGCAACAGAAGGACGTGGCCGCTCAACTGGGCATCACCCCGCAGGCCGTTTCCAAAGCCGTGGTGCGCTCACTATGGAACGAAGAATGGGAAGCCCGTCCCGCCGCTGCCACGCTCTTGCAGCGGTGCGCCGAACAGTTCTAGCCGACCGTGCCTTGGTTCGCCGCCGGTGACCGGCGCTCCAGCCGTCACTACCGAAGTGCGCTCGGGCCCGAGTTCATCCGTTCACCACCACACGTCCACGGAATAGCCACGCTCGGTCAGGGCGTACTCCAGCTCCGCGGCGCACTCCATGGGAAGGCGCAGCGATCCCAGGACGTCCATCGGATCGAAATACCCGGTCAGCCACGAGAAGGCGGAGTGCGTGCCGCTGAGCTCTTCGCAGAGGGCGACCACCTGATCCAGACGCTCCGGAGTTGTCAGCACCCAGAATGACTCCACATCCGTGAGTTGAAAGAGACCCACCCAGGGATACTGTTCCCCGGTCTCGTGGGCCTCGTCCCACGCGACACCGCTCGCTCGAGTGGGTGAAGACGGCCCGGAGGCCTCGGAACCACCGGCCTCGGTGGACCCGTCCGATGATGCGGGGGCCCAGATCCAACCACCCGGTGCGGCGGGCCCCAGGGCCGGTGCGAGCGGGTCCAGTTCCCACCGGGGAGCATGAGCCAACCAGTCCGGGACACTGGGCGGGAACATGGGGCCGTCCGCGGGGGAGGGCCATTGCTCGGACCAGGTGGCCCAACTTCCGGCATTGAGCCGGTCCCAGAACATCTGGGCGGGCAGTTGCACGGACAGCTCCGTCACGCTGGTGTGGGAACGGACCCAGGGCGAGGGCGCATCGAGAATCGGATCCTGGAGCGCTTCATTCGTGTACGGGCGGGCCATGATGTCCGTGTGGATGGCCGGTGAAACGTGCGGGTCGACACCGGCGGCCGCGAGCAATTTCTGCGCTGCCGTGACCAGACGGTCGGTCCCGAGCAACTGCGTCGAGGCGCTGCCGTGGAACACATACACGCGCTCGTAAGGCGCAGGTTGTGAGCCAAGCACGGAGATCACCTCGAACGGGCGGGCGGGGCGGG
>CAACWU010000118.1_pt1 | contig 26916 bp, 22 predicted proteins | sample 2275741 | NCBI WGS metagenome assembly CAACWU01 (sample SAMEA5312470, study PRJEB27640) | indoor metagenome | biome: indoor environment; feature: uncontrolled; material: tiles wood | place: Germany | collected 2014-07-07
CCGCCAAGAAGTTCCCGACGCCGTGCTGCGCGGTGCCGCTCCCGCCTCACCCGAGCGCGAGGCCGAGCACCCCACCCGCTTGCCGGGCAACGCCCACTTCACGTTCCCCGGCTGCGAAGGCGATTCCATCCTATTCCTCTTCGACGCCGCAGGGGTGTCCACATCCACGGGATCCGCCTGCAACGCCGGAGTTCCCCGACCCTCGCATGTGCTGCTCGCCATGGGAGTGGACGAGCAGACCGCCCGCGGCGCGCAGCGATTCTCCCTGGGCCATGGCACCACCGAGCAAGACGTGGACACCGTGATTGCCGCGGTGGCCGAGGTCTACACGCGCGCCAGGGCAGCTGGGCTGTCCGGCCATGTACCCACCACGGGCGCGCGCTGACCGCCTGATCCGAACCGCGGTTGAGGCGGAACGGTGACAACCGCGAGAGCGGATCCGCTGACGGTCACGGGGAATAGATGCCCACCGTTGACCGTTGATTAAACGATTTCCACACCTAATTTTTCGAACAGATTTCTGGAGGCAGTTCCGTGCGGGTTTTGGCAGCGATGAGTGGTGGAGTGGACTCCGCCGTGGCCGCAGCACGCGCCGTGGAAGCGGGGCACCAGGTCACCGGCGTGCACCTCGCGCTATCACGGACCCCGGGCACCCTGCGCACCGGCGCTCGCGGTTGCTGCACGATCGAGGACTCCCGTGATGCCTGGCGCGCCGCGGAGAAACTCGGCATTCCGTACTACGTGTGGGATTTCTCCGAGCGCTTCCAAGAGGATGTCGTGGAGGATTTCATCTCCGAGTACGCCGCCGGGCGCACACCGAATCCCTGCATGCGTTGCAACGAGAAGATCAAGTTCGCGGCCCTCCTCGAGAAGGCACTCGCTCTCGGATTCGACGCCGTGTGCACCGGGCACTATGCCAAGGTCGTGCAGGACGAGAACGGCCACAAGGAACTGCACCGCGCGGCCGACTGGGCCAAGGATCAGTCCTACGTGTTGGGCGTTCTGACCGCCGAACAGCTGGATCACGCGATCTTCCCGCTCGCCGAGACACCGTCCAAGGCCGAAGTGCGTGCGGAGGCCGAGGCTCGCGGCCTGTCGGTCGCCAATAAGCCCGACTCCCATGACATCTGCTTCATCCCGGACGGTGACACTCGCGGTTGGCTCGAGGACCACATGGAACTTAATCCCGGTCGCATCGTGGATTCCGAGGGCGATGAACTCGGTGAACACCGCGGCGCGCAGGCCTACACCGTGGGACAGCGCAAGGGTCTGCGAATCGGCACTCCCGCCCCGGACGGTAAGCCCCGCTTCGTGCTCGAGATCCGACCCAAGACCAACGAGGTGGTTGTCGGGCCCGAGGCGTTGCTGTCGATCGACGTCATGGAAGGCATCCGCCCCTCGTGGGCCGGCCTGCCGCCGGTCGAGGTGCAGAACATGACCGATGATGACGAAACAAGTGAGCGATTCGACGTGCAGGTCCAGGTGCGAGCCCACGGCGATCCCGCGGATGCCGTCGCGTGGCTGACTCGTCCTGACGGCGAGGAACGACTCAATGTTCGACTGTGCGAGGCCCAGCGCGGTGTGGCCCCCGGCCAGACCATGGTCGTCTATCAGGGCACCCGCGTGCTCGGTCAGGCCACCATCGACGCCGCATACGCGGATCGCCAGACCGCGGTGGCCGGTGCCCACTAAAGTGGCAGCATGACCAGCGCCTCCGAGCATTCCACCCCGCCCGTGACCGACCACGCCATCGTGGACCCCACCGCTTCGAGTCTGAGCGGTCAGGCGTCGCAGGATGCCTTGACCGAGTTGCGGAGCATGCGTGGCACCATCGACAACATCGACGCCGCCCTGGTGCACTTGTTGGCCGAGCGGTTCAAGGCAACCCAGCGCGTGGGCGTGCTGAAGGCCAAAAATGATTTCCCGCCCGCGGACCCGGAGCGCGAGAAGGCCCAGATCCAACGACTACGCGCCCTGGCCGAGGCCGCCCACCTGGATCCGGAGTTCGCGGAGAAGTTCCTCAACTTCATCATCAGCGAGGTCATCCGCCATCACGAGGCGATCTCCGAAGACCACCAGCGCACCGACGCCTCGTGAGCGCCCGCGACACCACGTCCGCCACGGTGACGAGTCCCGCGGCAACGGCCCTGACCGCCACGTTCACCCAGCCCTTGCGCGGGACCGACATGGTGGAAACGTTCACCGTGATCCGCGGAGAACTCGGTGCACCTCACCTTTCAGTACTGCCCGTCCTGGGTGATCGCGGACCGCAGGCCGAGCCGTTGGCCCGCACTTCCGCCATGTTGGACTCCCTGTACGCGGATCGGCAGCCGCACGGCTGGCGTATCACCTCGGTCCCGGGCAAGGACTCACGAGCCGCTCGCCATGTCCTGCACAGCGACCTCAACATCATGGCGGACGTGATCGGTCACGAATCCAACGTCGACCGTGGTCCAGTGCTCACCTCGATCGTGGGTCCGATCACCCTGGCCGCAGGAGTGCACGTGCACAACGGGGAGAAGTTGCAGTCCGACCACGGTGCACGGCGCGAGCTGCTCCAGTCATGGTGTTCGGGAGTGGCCGAATTCATCGGCGACATGGCGCGCAATACGGAAGGCCGCGGCGTCGTCGTCCACCTGGATGAAAGCGAGCTGCAGCGAGTGCTGGACGGCACGATCCCCACCGCGAGCGGCTACCGCACCTTGCGCGCGATCGGTCGGCAAGAGGTCCGCAACGCACTCACCGACGCCGTCGCGGCGTGCCGTGACGCGGGCGCGGTCGAGGTCGCGATCAACACGGGCCGCGCCGAGCCACGGTGGGCGCGTGACATCGGCGCCGACGCCGCCGTGGTCGTCCCGCCGTCGAGTTCGGTTCACGAGTGGGAGCCCTTGGCGGCACTCGTGGAAACGGGACAGAAGCTGTGGTTCCCCGTGGTGCCCGTGACCGGGCGAGCCGCAATCCGGGACATCGTGGACGTCATTGCGCGACCGTGGCGTGACCTGGGGATGGCCCCGGATGCGCTGCTGGGGTCGCGCGTATTGCCCGTCGCGGAGCTGGAACGACTGACTCCGCCGGAGCTGCCGGGTGCGCTGCGCCGGTGCACGGACGTGGCGGGCGCGCTGACGGAGACCTGCAACAACGGCTGAGAGGCTTCTAGGCCGTAGACTGCTCCGCAGAGACGGTCAGCGGCCACCCAGCTCGGCCACGGTAGAAAGTTGAGGGCACACGCAGCACATGAAGGCACGTATTTTGGTAGTCGACGACGATGCCGCTTTGGCCGAGATGATCGGCATTGTGTTGTCCTCGGAGGGTTTTGAGCCCGTCTTCTGTTACGACGGCTCCGCAGCCGAAGAAACGTTCCGGTCCACCGACCCGGACCTGGTCCTGCTGGACCTCATGCTCCCCGGTATGGACGGCATCCAGGTGTGCCAGACCATCCGGCAGAGCTCGGACATTCCCATTGTGATGCTCACCGCCAAATCGGACACCGCGGATGTCGTCCGGGGCCTGGAGGCCGGCGCGGATGATTACGTCCCCAAGCCCTTCAAGCCCGCCGAGTTGGTGGCCCGCGTCAAGGCGCGGCTGCGTCCCATCGAACGCGGCGCCACCCAGGAGATCACGCTGGGTGACATCGTCATCGACGTGACCGGTCACTCCGTCACGCGCGAGGGCGAACAGATCTCCTTGACGCCGCTGGAATTCGACCTGTTGACCACTCTGGCCAAGTCACCCAACCAGGTGTTCAGCCGTGACGAGCTGTTGCGCGATGTGTGGGGTTACCCGCACGCCGCCGACAACCGCTTGGTCAACGTGCACGTGCAGCGGTTGCGTTCCAAGGTCGAGCGCGACCCCGAGAACCCTGAACTCGTGCTGACGGTACGCGGCATCGGCTACAAGGCCGGGGGCCATTCACATCGATGACGGCCGATAGCCGGGAGCAACGCTCCACGCGATTCAATCCCAGGTTGTTCCGACGGCTTCGCCTGGGACGTCGCATCCTGTCCCGGCGGTGGCACCAGTCCCTGCAGTTCCGCGCCATCCTGGTGGCCCTGACCCTGACTTTGCTCGCGTTTTTCGCCACGGGCAGTTTCATGTCACACCAGATCGCGGATCGGTTGTTCTCCGACCGACTCAACCAGGTGTTGGCGGAGGCCCGCACGGACATTTCCGATGTGCAGGCCAGTTTCGACGCCTCTGACGCTTCGGACCGCACCGAGGTGCAAGCACTGATCGACTCCACCATGGGCGCCATGAGCATGGATTCGGAGGAGGCCGGGCGGCACTGGATCCTGATTCCTTTTGACCGCGGAGCCGGGCAGTCCTTCGTGGGTGTGCAGACCCAGAGTCCCTGGATGACCTCCGCATCCGTTCCGCAGCAATTGCAACAGCGCGTGGCGGACGGGGACGGCACGTATTGGCAGCCGGCCTCGGTGCGCATGGAAGAGGGCGGCGCCGAACAGCCCGTCATCGTGATCGGTGACGTGGTTCAGCTGAACCAGAACGCTCGCTACGGGCTGTTCTTCGTTTACGACTTCGCGGCGCCCCAGGTCACCCTGAACTCCATCCACGCCGTATTGCTGCTGTCCATGCTGGCGTTGCTGCTGCTGGTGGGAACCATCGTCTGGTACGTGACCCGGGAAGTGGTGCGCCCGGTGTCCAGCACCGCGAAGGTCTCGGAGCAGCTCTCCGAGGGCGATCTGGACGTGCGCATGGAAGTGCGCGGCTCCAACGAGGTGGCCAGATTGAGCCGGTCCTTCAACCGCATGGCGGACAACTTGCAGGAACAGATCACCCAGCTCGAGCAGTTGTCCACCATGCAGCAGACCTTCGTCTCGGACGTGTCCCACGAGCTGCGCACCCCGTTGACCACCGTGAAGATGGCGGCGGAGGTGTTGTACAACGCCCGTGAGGAATTCGATCCCGTGAACCGCCGTTCCGCCGAGCTGCTGCACCACCAGGTGGACCGCTTCGACTCGATGCTCTCCGACCTCTTGGAAATCTCCCGGTTCGACGCCGGCGCGGCGCGACTGGACATCGCCTCCACTGACATCTTCTCGGTGATCTACGACGTGGTCGAGGCCGCGGGGCCGCTGGTGCTCAAGTGCGGCTCCACGCTCACAGTGCGATCCCAGCTGACCCGCTGCGTGGCGCAAATGGATCAGCGGCGCATTGATCGGATCATTCGAAACCTGGTCTCCAACGCGCTCGAGCACGGTGACGGCAAACCCGTGGAAATCTACGTGGCCGCCAACGAGAACGCGGTGGCCGTGGCCGTGCGTGACTATGGAATCGGCATGGAGGAAGAACAGACGGCCAAGGTCTTCAACCGGTTCTGGCGGGCGGATCCGGCACGCGCCCGAACCGTGGGTGGCACCGGTCTGGGGCTGTCCATTGCCCAGGAAGACACCCGGTTGCACCGCGGTCAACTGGATGTCTGGGCCCGCCCGGGGGAGGGTGCGTGCTTCCGTTTGACGCTGCCCCTGATCCGTACCCAGCCGTTGGATCCGGAACTACCCAATCCGTTGCCGATGCCACCGGCACCCGTGCTGGCCGATTCCACCGCACACGTGACCGACACCGGTTCCTTGGCTCTCACCACCCAACTGGACCCGTCCGCTGCTGCCACCGGATCGCACCCCGTGTTGTCCGTCGACCCACAGGCCACGGCCGCCATCGAAACATTCGACGGCGCGGACGGTTCCTTACCCGCCGGCGGATCCACCGCGGTCTCCGCCGATCAGGCAGGAACGGGGAAATCATGAGACGTGACGTGAGAGAACAACGACCGCGGCGGCGTCGGCAATGGGCCGTGGCCTGCGCCCTGGCCGCGGGGCTGGCCCTGACCAGCTGCGGTGCAATGCCGCGTTCCGGGCCGGTGCACAAGGTGGTCGAGCCCACGACCGAGGCCGAGGAACAGCCCACGCAGTACTCACCGGCCATGCCCCAGGTGGGCGCGAGCGCGCAGGAGATCGTGGAGGGATTCCTCGCCGCGGGGGTCGGCGCGCAGGATGACTACGCCGTGGCCCGGCAGTATCTGACACCCCAACTGGCCAACACCTGGAAACCGGATGCGCGTGTGCTGGTGCACACGGGCGAACCCAGTACGGTGCCCCGGCTCAACGACGGTGAGTACCGAACCAGTCTGGAAGTCAGCGCCGAACGCGCGGCCAACGGCGTGCTGGAACAACAGCCCGAGGGCACCACTCGAGTCCTGGATTTCACACTCACCTCCGTGGACGGGCAGTGGCGGATTTCCAACGCCCCGGACGGCGTGATCGTGCCCTTCGGAGACTTCGCCGAGATCTTCAAGGCCTACACGCTCTACTTCTTCGACGACGAGTTCGGGCGGCTGGTCCCCGATCCCCGGTGGTTCGCCGAACGCTCCACGGTTCCCACGGCCATGGTCCGTGAACTCCTTGCCGGCCCGGCAGCCCACCTGGACGGCGCGGTGACCTCCGCGATTCCCCCGGGTGCCGGCCTCGCACGGTCCGCGGTCCCCGTGTCCGACACGACGGCGTCGGTGGACCTGAATCTCGGGCAGTTCGACCCGGCGGACGTGGAGTTGGGCAAGCAGATCGAGCAGCAGCTCGAGGCCTCGTTGCAATCCGTTCCCAGCGTGGACGGCGTGGAACTGACCGTCAACGGTGCGCCCGTGGAGACCTCCGGTAGTGACATGGACGATCCGGTGCGTGAGGTCACCGTGCCCAACCGTCAGATCGGGGTGTCCCACAACGAATTGGCTTTCTACCAGGGCGGGCAGACCGAACTCATCCCGGACGTCCCGCTGCCACAGAACGCGCGCATCGTGCGGCCAGGAATGGACCATGCGATGGAGCATTTCGGGTGGGTCGACGACGCCAGCGGCACCGTGTACACCGCGGTGCAGGGGGAGTCGCCCGTGCAGCGATGGACGGGCCAGGACCTCACTCGGCCGAGCTTCGACATCCAAGGATGGGTGTGGGGTTCCGGTACGGACGGGGTGGTGCACGCGGCCCGCACGGACTCGGATGACGATTCGATCACCGTGGCTGCGTCATGGCTGGACGACCAAAGCATTGCGGGGCTCCGGATCTCACGTGAAGGTAATCGCGCGCTCATCGTCACCACGGATGAGCAGGGCGAAACCTCCAACGTGTGGGTCGCAGGCATCGTGCGGGACGATTCCGGCCGCCCCACGGAACTGAACCAAGGCAATCTGGTGGCGGCGGACGTGGACGTGGACACGGTGCAGTGGATCAGTGGCACCGAGTTCATCACCACGGCACTCGGGAAGAACGACAACTCACAGCCACACGAGTACAGCGTGTCCGGCACCAACGACGCTCTGCCGTCCCTCGTGGGAGTCACGTCCCTGGCCGGTGGCAACGGTCCGTCCGCGATTTACGGAGCGGCCGACGGGAACCTCTACATGCTCACCGGTAGTTCGTGGGCCCAGCAGAGCGACAGCGTGACGGACACGGCTTTCGCGGGCTGACCTGTCCGGCGACGGCGCTCGGCCGGGTTCGCAACGAATCCTGGTGCCCGGCGACGACGCTGGACGGGGTTCGTCCGGTCTGTGGCATGCCACGACGGCGCTGGGCCGGGTTGAGCTCCGCTCCCGGTCCGCTGCGCCGGCGTCCCGTAGGTCGTAGGGCCCGGGTGTGCGGGTCCGCGGCGAGCGCGCTCCACAATGGTCACCGGCCCTGGCACTTCGGCCCCGATGTCGGTTGGCTGGGGCCATGACCAAGATTTCCAGCCGCGCGCTGGACCGTGCCGGTGCGACCCTCTGGAACTGGGCCGCGGCGTCGTCGGAGGTCCTCCTGCCCGTGAGCTGCGCAGTGTGCGAAGCGCCGGGAGCCACACTGTGCCGAGGGTGCCGAATCATGTTGCGCCGTTCCACGGTGCGCCCCGCAGAAGTCCCCGCGCCGCGAGGGCTACTGGCCTCCAATGCGAGGGTGTGGGCCGCCGGTCCTTATGAACACGAGCTGGCTTCGTGCCTGCTGTCCTTCAAGAACGGCGGGCGGGCGGACCTTGCTCCCGTGTTGGGAACGGTGTTGACCGGGGTGCTGCTGCGGGCCGCGGAGGATCTGGCCGTGAGCCCCGCGGCCGTGTTGTGGGTGCCCGTTCCTACTTCTGCCCGAGCTCGGTGGAAACGCTGGTTCGACCCGGTACAGGAGATTTTGTCCCGCACCTCACTACCGCACGGCACCCGGGTCCACGCCGGCCTGGAACACCGTCACCGCTCGGCACTCGGGGCGAGTTCACAGAAAAGCCTGGATGTAGCCCATCGGGCGCGGGCCATCAAGGGAAGCATGCGCGCGGTGGGTGTTCGTGGCGCCATGTGTGTCGTGGTGGATGACGTCATGACTTCTGGTGCTACGGCCGCGGAGGCCGTTTCCGTCCTGCGGGACGCGGGCGCACACGTGCCCGGAATCGTGGTTCTCGCCACCGTGCGGGCCGGGTGTTCACCCGGGGCTGATTCCACCACGACCGGGTCACATGTCAGTGAATTTCCCCACAGTTTGAACTAACGTTGGGTTACGGGAACGGAACAAATGTATCCCGTGTGGGAGCAGCACTATCCCGCGTCATCCTCAAGATTTGGAGGGTCTCATGGAACTGAACGTCCAAGGACGAAACGTTGCGGTGCCGGAGCGATTCAAAGAATACGCGGAGAAGAAGAGCGAGCGTTTTGCGCAGCTCGGTGACAAGGTGCAGACCATCGAGGTCAAGGTCACCAAAGACAACGGAGTATCGGGACACCAAGGCATTCGCGTGGAGATCACGGTGATTGGCCGCGGTCCCGTCGTGCGTGCGGAGGCGCGCAGCGACGACAAGTTCGCCGCTTTCGACGAGGCCTACGCCAAGCTGATCGAACAGCTGCGCAGGGCCCGTGATCGTCGCAAAATTCACCGCGGGGGCCACCAACGCCCCATTGCGGTGCACGAAGCCACCGGTTCTCTGCCGGTACTTCCCAGTGAGGGACTCCCGGCCCCGGCCAACGAGGAAGAACTCTCCGCCGCCGAGGACGAGGCCTTCAGCGATGAATACGCGCTGAGTGACACCCCCACCCCGGTGGAAATCCGCCGCAAGCGTTTCCCCGCTGACGAGCTCAGCGTGGACGAGGCCGTGGACCAGATGGAACTGGTCGGACACGACTTCTTCCTGTTCGTGGACAAAGAAACCCAGGAACCCTCGGCGGTGTACCGCCGCAAGGGCTGGGAGTATGGCGTGATCAGCCTCAGCAAGGACGGCACGGCTGCGGAAGAGCAAACCCGCGCCTACCAGCCTCAGGCCAGCGTCTGAGAAGTTCAGTAACAGTTGACGGTTCAACCGTCGCCACCGGGCCCCGCGGCTTCCAACCAGCGCGGGGCCCGGTGGTGTTCCACACCATCCCGAGATCACCCAGCCGGACTCACGTACACTGATCGGCGGTGCACCACCGTCCACAACTGAGGAGCGAACACACGTGGCGTCATTCCTGGAAAAAGTCCTTCGGACCGGGGATAAGCAGGTCCTGAAGCGACTGAGGTCCTACACGGACGCCGTGAACAGCCTGGAAGAGAGCTTCAAAGCGCTCAGCGATGCCGAATTGCGCGCAGAAACTGACGCTTTCAAGGCGCGCATCGAAGACGGCGAATCCTTGGACCGACTGCTTCCGGAGGCCTTCGCCGCGGTGCGTGAGGCGGCGTCGCGAACCCTGGGGCAGCGACACTACGACGTCCAGCTCATGGGCGGCGCGGCACTGCACCTGGGCAACATTGCCGAAATGAAGACCGGTGAGGGCAAAACCCTCGTGGCCACCGCACCCGCCTACCTCAACGCTCTGAGCGGCAAGGGTGTACACGTGGTCACGGTCAACGACTACCTCGCCGAGTACCAGGCCAACCTCATGGGCCGCGTGTTCCGCTTCCTCGGTCTGGAGACCGGCGTGATTCTCTCCGGACAGGATCCGGCCACCCGTCGCGAGCAGTACGCCGCGGACATCACCTACGGCACCAATAACGAATTCGGCTTCGACTACCTGCGCGACAACATGGCTTGGAGTGCGGATGAACTGGTCCAACGCGGCCACCACTTCACCATCGTGGATGAGGTGGACTCCATCCTCATCGACGAGGCGCGTACCCCTCTCATCATTTCCGGTCCCGCCTCCGGCGAGGCCAACCGGTGGTACAAGGAATTCGCCAAAATGGTCACGAACCTCAAGGCGGACACCGACTATGAAGTCGACGAGAAGAAGCGCACCGTGGGTGTTCTCGAACCCGGTATTGAAAAGGTTGAGGACTACCTGGGTATCGACAACCTGTACGAGTCCCAGAACACCCCGCTGATCGGTTTCCTCAACAACGCGATCAAGGCCAAGGAGCTGTTCCACGCGAACAAGGACTACATCGTGGCCCAGGGCGAGGTGCGCATCGTCGATGAGCACACCGGTCGTGTGCTCGCCGGACGTCGCTACAACGAAGGCATCCACCAGGCTATCGAGGCCAAGGAGGGTGTCGAGATCAAGGCCGAGAACCAGACCATGGCCACGATCACCCTGCAGAACTACTTCCGCCTCTACGACAAGCTCTCCGGCATGACCGGTACGGCCCAGACTGAGGCCGCGGAGTTCATGAACACCTACGAGATCGGCGTGGTGCCGATCCCGCCCAATAAGGGCATGGCACGTATCGACCAGCGCGATCTGGTCTACAAGAACGAGGCCACCAAGTACGCCGCCGTGGTCCGCGACATCGAAGAGCGCCACGCCACGGGTCAGCCCGTGCTCGTCGGTACCGCCTCCGTGGAGAAGTCCGAGTACCTCTCCAAGCTGCTGGCCAAACGCGGTGTACGGCACGAGGTGCTCAACGCCAAGAACCACGCGCGTGAGGCCGCGATCGTCGCGCAGGCCGGTCGTAAGGGCTCCGTCACCGTGGCCACCAATATGGCCGGCCGCGGTACTGACATCATGCTCGGCGGTAACGCGGAGTTCGACGCCGTGGAAGCCATGGAACAAAAGGGCCTGGATCCGGAGCGAGACGCCGAGAAGTACGAGGCCGAATGGCCCTCCGTTCTCGAGCACTACGAGAAGTCCACCAAAGCCGAGCACGAAGAGGTCATCGAGCTGGGTGGCCTGTACGTCCTGGGTACCGAGCGCCACGAGTCCCGTCGTATCGACGATCAGCTCCGCGGCCGTTCGGGCCGCCAGGGCGACCCGGGTGAATCTCGCTTCTACCTCTCGCTCGCGGACGACCTCATGCGCCTGTTCAATCCGGCCGTCGCCCAGCGCCTCATGGCGGTCGCCCCCGACGACGTTCCGGTGACCGGCCGCATGATCACCTCCGGTATCGCCAACGCGCAGAACCAGGTGGAGGGCCGTAACGCCGAGCAGCGCAAGAATGTGCTCAAGTACGACGACGTGCTCAACCGCCAGCGCGAAGTGGTCTACCGTGACCGCCGTCGAATCCTCATGGGCGATGACATTGCCGAACAGATTCAGCAGTTCGTGGAAGAGGTCATCACCACCGCCATCGAAGACCGCACTCGCGTGGGTCATTCCGAGGACTGGGATCTGGACGGTCTGTGGGAGGCATTGCGTGAGCTGTACCCCATCACGTTGACCCAGCAGGAAATCATTGACGAGGCCGGCGGAGGCCCGCGGTTGACCGCGGACTTCCTCACGGAACAGATCCTCTCGGACGCCAAGCTCGTCTACCAGGAACGCGAGGACGAACTCGGTTCCGAGGCCATGCGCAACCTGGAACGACGCGTACTCCTCTCGGTGATCGGCCGCCGCTGGCCGGAGCACCTCTACGAAATGGATTACCTCAAGGAGGGCATCGGCCTGCGTGCCATGGCCCAGCGTGACCCGCTGGTCGAGTACCAGCGCGAAGGCCACCAGATGTTCAAGGGCCTGATGGACACGATCCGCGAGGAAACTGTGGTCACCATGTATCACCTGGAAGTCCGGCGCCAGCGCACCGGTCAGGACGGTGGCGAGGTGGAGATGGCCCGTCCTCAGCGTCCGGCGTTCCTGCAGTACTCCGCGCCCAACGAGGACGGCGAGCCGATGGCCCGACTCGAGGCCAAGGACAATCACCAGACTCCGGTCGGTGAAGGTGCGCAAGCCGCCAAGACAGCCGAGGGCGCCGCTGCCGGCGAAGAGAACTCGGAGCCGACCGAGAACCGCGCCCGACGTCGCGCTCGCAAGGGCGGCAGCTCCAAGAAGGGCACGCGCAAGTAGCGTCCGTTCGCAGATCCGAACGAGGACGGGTGGCACACACAATGTGTGCCACCCGTCCTCGTTTCTCATCGGTTCACTGACTGTTGTCGTGTGAGGCTGTGGCTCACCCGACTTCGAGGTGCACCACGCGCCACTGTCGGTTGATTCGCTCGATTCTGAGCGCCACGGCTCTGACCCGAGCGGATTCCTCGATGACCACCGATGCCTCGTAGCACTCGGGCGCGGGGGAGCAGACCCTGACCCTGCGTACTCTCGGGGCCTTGTGGACCTCGAAGAGTGAGGCCCGGTCCCGGTACTGTTCCTGCACCAACCGGAGCATCGCTGCACGCTGTTCGAACCGTTCCACGACATCCTGGGTGGTCCACCGGGCCAGCTGCGTTGCGGGGCGTGTGCCGCCCAGGATTTCCACGGCGGCTTGGGCGAAGCTCCGGGACATGGCCGTGACACGTTCCAGGTCGTTCTTGTGGGTGAGGCCCGCACGGGACCTGTCGGCTCGCCAGGTGTATCCGCCCGAAGGAGGCTGGGGAGCTGAAACTGCTGTGGCAACACTCATGACGAGGCTCCTTCGGTGGGCAGTGGGATGGAGACTTTTTCAAGTAGCTGGGGTGGAACGTGCAGCTGGTCTCCGGGACGGATCAAGTCGCCGCCGTTCTGGAGGTCGTTGTGTTCCAGCCACGTGGCAGTCTGTGCAGCGATCTGTGCGGGAGTGGCCTGCGGGCCCAGGAATTCCGCCGTGATGTCCCACAGGGTGTCACCCCGGACAACGGTCAGGATCGAGTCGGTGACTCGGTGCTGCGCGGGAACGGCTCCGGACTCACTCTGAGATGCCGTGAGGTCGCGGGCGTCTGAGGCATCAGGGCCGGTGGAAGCGGCCGGGAGACCGGGGAGACCGGGGAGACCAGGGAGCCCAGGGGTTTGGGCAGGTGTCTGCGGTCCAGGATGAGCTGCGTTGGGTTGCGCAGGCTCGTCGCCCACCTCCGGAGCGGCACCGGGCGCCTGCGCGGACGGTTGGCCGGGAGGCGTGTCCGTGGAAGCCGCGGGATCCCGTTCCTCAACCTGATTGACTCCGGATTCGGAATCGGACCAGAAGGGGTTGACGGGTTCGGTCGCGTGCGCAGCGGACACGGTCACCAAATGAATCCCCACTACCGCTCCCACGGTGCGGGCCATGAGCCTAGGAGTGAGCCGAGTGGCGAAACGCTCCACGCGATGCCACTGAAATCTGCGCGCCCCGGCGGCGCACACGAGCATGAGCATGCCGCCGAACCACCACGCCGCCAACAACACTCCGGCCACGGCTGCCACGAGAGCAACGGCCAGATCCGCGTTCATGGCTGTCAGGTCCTGGCGGTACCGCTCCAGGAGGCTCCACCCCATGGCCATCAGCACGCCGGATAGGAGCGGGATGATCCAGATGGTAAGGGCGAACTCCACGCGAGGCGCGTCGCCTCCGCTCTCGGCACCTTGAGTTCGTTCCATCACTTTGGACCCCCAATGATGTTGTTTGATGTCGTTTAGTAATGTTTAGATCATTCAGGGCGGAAACATGTACGTCAAGCATGAATGATTGTGCATGCACATCCGGCGTCACATTTCGTGGTGGCCCAGCGTGATGTACTGGATCGATGCGGCCCCGCTACGAGAGGTGGCCGGACGGAATCACCAGGGGGAGACCGTGCGTTGGGATGAACTCTTCGCGGACATGGAAGCGCAGCTGGCTCAGGCGGAGCAGCGCAGCGTGGAACTCGAGGCCGCGGAAACGGCGAGGGCGGAGTTGTCGCGCCTCACTTTGGCGGAACGACTCTCTGCTCATCGGAACCGGATGGTGCGGCTTCTGCCGGCTCACGGGGACGTTCTGGAAGGCGAGCTCACCGACATCGGTGCAGGCTGGGCAGTCATCCGGGAACGGCATTTCCAACACCTGGTGCCTTTGCATTCCGTGGTGTGGTGGGAGGGGTTGCACCGTAAGTTCGAGATCATCAATGAGCGTGCGGTACTGCGGAAATTAGGAATGGGGCACGTGCTCCGTGCGTTGGCGGCGTCGAGAGCGCACGTGCGGGTTCTACTCCTGGATCCGTCCGCTCGGGGGGATCTGGAAGGCACCTTGGATGCGGTGGGGCACGATTTTTTCGATCTTGCCTTGCATCCCGACGACCAATTCCGACGGCGCGCGGCGGTCAAGGCAGTGCGCACCGTTCCCTTCGGGTCCGTGGCGCTGATTTCGTCGCCGGACACCGCCTGAATTAGCCGATGGACCCTTCGCGCACGGCCTGCTCCGTGCGCTCGTAGCCCTTCTGGATGTATTCCTCGAGCTTCTGCGTTTCCACGCGCCACTGGCCTCGCCCGCCCACCTGAATGGCGGGCAGTTCACCGGAGCGGACCATGGCGCGGGCCTGGGCCACCGAGATCGACAGGATTTCGGAAACATCCGACAGCGTGAGAAAACGTGGCTGTGCCATGGAGTAGTTCGCCTCATCTCAGGTGGTTTGATGCAGTTTGATCACGTCCAGTGTCCCACGGATCTCGGAGGAGGGCGCGATATGCACAGAAACTCTTCCCGAGCGCCGCCCCGTACCGAAGATGTCCACATGTTTCGCAACCTGATTTCCTCCGGTGCGATTCACGGTGCACACTCATGAAAGATTCGGTGGGGGCCGGATCCACTCCGGGGGAAGGGAACACTCATGTCCAGCGATTCACAGCACGGTACGGCCGCGGCGCAACGCTTCAAGAAACCCACGTGGCGCGACCCTCGACTGGTGGTGGGATTATTGCTCGTGCTCACGTCCATTGTGGCCGTGGTTCTTCTCATCTCGACATTGAACCGAACCGAGCCCTATTACGTGGCCGCCCACGATCTGTCGGTCGGACAGAGTGTCTCGAACGATGATCTGGTGCCGGTTGACGTCAGACTGCAGGACGCATCGCAACAGTATGTGTCGGCGGAGACAGATCTCAAGGACAACGATGTCCTGGTGCAGCGCGTTCCCAAGGGGCAACTGGTTCCGACCAATGCGGTGGGTACCGCTGACGAACTGGATCGCAGCCCGGTGGGGATTGCGCTGGAGACGCCCCTGCCCGCGGAGGCCAGAGCCGGTTCGCGCGTGGACGTGTGGGTTGCGGAGCAGAAGGCGTCCGGACGGGGTTACGAGAAGCCCCGCAAGCTCGTGCCCGGCGCGGAGATCTCCAAGATCGAGACCACCAATTCGGCCCTCGGGAGTTCAACCGGTACCACGGTGCACGTACTGGCCACGCCCGCACAGGTGGAGCCACTGGTCGACGCCCTGGGTAACAGTGCCAAGGTCACCCTGGTGCTCAACCCCTCGGGTGACGACTCATGAGTATCTCGGTCGTGACCCTGGGCACGGGAACGTGGCCGCTGGTTGACCAGATCGAAAGACAGCACGGGTCCGTGACCGTGGTGCGGCGGTGTTTGGACCTCTCAGAACTCCTGGCGTGCGCCCACACGGGTATGGCGAGGGTTGCGTTGCTCGCCGAAGGGGCCGAGGAACTGACCGCGAGCTTGCTGGAGCAACTGAGCCTCAGCTCGGTCCGGGTTCTTGTGCTTGCCGGTCATGACGAGAATCGCCTGGCCGCGCTCGGTGTCACGATCGTTCCCGGTGGAGCCACGGGGCAGGACGTCACCACCCTCATTGAAGAGGTCGTGGACTCACCCGACCCGGTGCCTTCCCATCGAGGCCATTCCCACCCTGACGATCACCCGCGTGCTGTGGAGGACACCGAGCGGATCCATGAATCCACAGATGCTCCTGCCACACGTGAGAGGGAGTCGGATTCCCCGGATCAGAACCCGCCCCAGACCAGTGAGTCGGGCCGTGTCATCACGGTATGGGGGCCGATGGGAGCGCCGGGGCGCACCCTCACGGCGCTGAACGTGGCGGCCGAACTCGCACTGGGCGGTTCAAGGGTTCTGCTGGTCGATGCCGACACGTACGCGGCCTCGATCGCCGCGAGCCTGGGCATGCTCGAGGAGGCTGCCGGGTTGGCCCAGGCATGTCGCCTGGCGGATCAGGGCCGGCTCGATGCCGAAGGATTGCAGCGCTGCGCCACCCGGGTCTCTGTGGCCGGCGGCTCAGTGGATGTCCTCACGGGTCTCACACGCCACGATCGGTGGCCGGAAGTTCGTGCTGCAGCGCTGGAAACCGTCCTGTTGCACGCCCGAACCGCTTATCAGGCAGTCGTGGTCGACACGTCGTTCAGTCTTGAATCGGATGAGGAGATCAGCCTGGACATGGTCGCCCCGCGGCGCAATGCCGCCACATTGTGTGCGTGCGCCATGGCCGACTCGATCATTGTGCTGGGCACCGCCGATGCCCTGGGGATTCCGCGGCTGGTCAAGACCCTTCCCGACCTGACCGATGTGGCGCCCACCGCGCGGCTGCTCGTGGTGATCAACAAACTTCGCAAGGCCTCCGTGGGACGCGCAAGCGCGGATGCCGTGGCCGAGGCGTGGGATCGGTTCTCACCCGGCCACGGAATCGATGCCACGCTCGACTGGGACCCCGCCGCGTGTGACGAGGCGCTACTGGCGGGCGCCGTATTGGCGGAGTCGGCGGCCAAGAGCCCGCTGCGGCAACAACTCGCGGATCTGGCCGTCCGCGCGCTGAGTCCCGAGAGCGACGTCGTTGGCGAATCCTCGGCGGCAGGGTCCGCGCCGGGGACTAGGCTGGGACAACGAGTGGGCGCGTGGTTGCGCCGTTGAAGTCCCCTGAAAGTGAGTGACCCGCCGTGGCGTTTACGGATCCCCTGCGTTCCATCAAGGATTTTGACGCCGGCGATGCCGAGTGGTTGCACCTGCTGGTGGGGGACTGGCAGCTCGTGGCGGATCTTGGGTTCGCAGATCTGCTACTGAGCTTTCCCAACCGGGTGATCTCGGCCGAGGACAGCCCCACGGGTTCGGCGATTCCCGCCCCGGACAGCGACTTCACGGTCTTGGCACACGCGCGTCCCACGACCGGGCCCACGGTCTTCCACAAGGACATGGTGGGAGAGATGATTCCCGCCGCGGACGCCGCTCCCTTGCGTTCCGCGTGGGTCGACCAGCGCATCGAGCGGTTCAAGCTCACGGCCACCGAAGCCCAGCCCGCGGAGTCGATTCTGGTGGTGCCGCTGGTGCGTAATCAGCGCACCATTGCCGTGGTCAGTATGACGCTGGACCAGCATTTCGGGCGTCCGATGTCCCAGATGAAAACCGTGTACCGCGAAACGGCAGAGGACTTGTTGCGCATGGCCAACGAGGGTACATGGCCGGATTTTGCCGTCCGCAGCGATTCCCGCCGGGGTGCGCCCCGTGTGGGAGACGGCATGATGCGCCTGGACGCTCACGGCAGGGTGGCTTTCTGCTCGCCCAACGGGCTGTCCACTTTCCGCAGGTTGGGACACGAGGGCGACATGGCCGGCGCGAATCTCGTATCGATTGCGCGGAGTCTCGATGTCCGCGGCAACGGAGTGGACGAGACGATTGCCCCCGTGCTTGCCGGGACCATGCCGTGGCGCGGTGAATTGGAGGCCGGGAACGTGTCCGTGACCCTGCGGGCCATCCCGCTGCGGCGGGGAACCTCCCGAACCGGCGCGCTCCTGCTGTGCCGGGACGTGACGGAACTGCGCCGCAGGGACCTCCAGCTGGTCTCCAAGGACGCCACCATTCGCGAGATCCACCACCGGGTGAAGAACAATTTGCAGACGGTGTCGGCGCTCTTGCGGTTGCAGTCGCGCCGCATGACGTCCGAGGAGGCCAAACACGGTCTGCAGCAGGCCATGAGGCGGGTGAGTTCCATCGCTCGCGTGCACGAATCGCTGTCCCACGACATTTCGGAGGACGTCGATTTCGACGAGTTGATCAGGCACCAGGTGAAGCTCGCGGTCGAGACGGCCTCATCCACTCAAACGGTTCGCACCGAGGTGCACGGCGAATTCGGCCGGCTACCGTCCAAATGTGCCACGTCCATGGCGCTGGTCATCAACGAGATCGCGGCCAACGCCGTGCAGCACGGGCTCAAGGACCGGAACGGAACCGTGTCTCTGGAGGTGGAGCGCCTGCCGGACATCTTCAACGAGGACGGTGACGTTCGTCGTGTTATCGAGGTGACCGTCAGCGACGACGGCTGGGGCATGGGCGACACCGTGATTGAAGAATCGGGTGCGAGTGCGTTCCGGCAGGCCGGTGATGGTGAAGGCCTGGGGATGCAGATCGTGCGCACCCTGGTGGCCAGTGAGCTCGAAGGCAAGATTCGCTGGCAACCGCGTGAGGGCGGCGGCACATGCGTGGTGATTCAGGCGCAGTTCTCCGTCTGAGCGACTGGCTTACCGGTGAGTGTCCGGGTGGCGGTGAAGAGCTCAGGGAATGACGAAGCCCCCGCGACATCTATCGTCGCGAGGGCTTGGTCGATGAAATTAGGGCCATGAGGCTCAAGAGGCGCGACGTGCGCGAGCGGCACGGCGCTTGAGGGCGCGGCGCTCATCTTCACTCATACCGCCCCATACTCCAGCGTCCTGACCGGATTCGAGGGCCCACTGCAGGCAGGTGTCCATGACCTCGCACGTGCGGCACACGGCTTTGGCCTCTTCGATCTGCAACAGAGCGGGGCCGGTATTACCCACGGGGAAAAATAGTTCTGGGTCCTTCTCAAGGCATGCTGCGCGACTACGCCAATCCATGATCTGCGGCGACGCTCCTTTCACTTCAGTTGGGTGTGCACAGAAACACCGCATCACCATCGAGCGCGGGCTGAGCGCGACGGGAGAATGTTCGGGGGAGTACACACAGAAAAGGCCCGCGTTGGCCGGGCCTCAAAAGATGATCTGCCCAATACTTTCTCACGTGAACAACTCGTGAACAAGAGTCTGAGCGGTATATCACACGGAAAGTTTTGCCTGACTAACTGACCGATCATGTCGGTGGGAGATCGAGATTAGAGTTGGGGGTGCCCTGCTCACCCTCATGAAAGGCCCATTCCATGGTCCCCGCCTCCCAGCAGCAGTCACCGGACCGTCCCTGGACGGTGTGGGTGATCGGTGTGATCGTCGGGCTGGAAGCCGCGGCCCTGGCCTATGTGGGAGTTCGCTTCGTGATTTCGTTGTTCTCGGATCATGTGATCCCCACGGCGGGCATCATTTTCGGTGCGGTGGTCATGTTGGGCGCCGCGGCCTGGCTCGGTTCGGCGGCCTGGGGAACGGTGAGGGGTCTGCGATGGCCGCGCGCCGCGATTCTCGTGTCTCAGGCATTCCTGGTGATCGTGGGGATCTCCCTGACTCAGGTGGGTGCCCGGGCGATTGGTGTGGCGTGCGTTGCGGCGGCGATCGTAGCCCTCATGGCTTTGTTCAACCGAGGGACCGTGGCATGGATGGGGGAGTCCACGCGTCACCCGTCCCGCTGAGTTCGGTGCCCAGGTACGGGGTTTGAACCAGAACCGGTACGCCGCGGTGGATCCAGTACCCGCGACCGGGCGGCCCGCCCACCGGCAAACCGGACAATGATGCTCCGAACAGATCGCCGTCGAAGGCCTTTCTGGGCCGGAGCAAAAGGGTGTCCGCCACATGACGCCACTGCATCAGTGGTGGAAAGAGCGCTGGCAGCCCGTCGCTCAGCCGCAGGGCCACGATCAGTCGTAGATCGTTCCGGCCGCCGACGCCGCTCGTTCCGGCGCCTGGGTGCCACAGGGCACCCAGGCGTTGAATCACCTGGGTGGCCAAGGAATCCGCGTCGTCGATCAGCACGGTTGTTCCGGCACGGATCTCGGAGAACACTGCCTCCAACTCCTCCACCGAGTGCGGATGACAGCGAACCGCAGCGCGGGAAGGCAACGTCTTCTCGACCGAGTCCAGGTAGGAGCTGCGGCCCGAACGCGTCGGCCCCACGACCAATAACGTGTCACCGGGACCCCAGCCGCGTGTCACGGGGGCGTGGTCCGTTCCCAAACCCATGAGGAGCCCTGAGACGGGGCCGCCCGGCCCGGACCAGTGATCGGGCAGCGGCCGGTACCGCGGCCAGACACTCGAGTCCGGGGCGGGAATCGTGACTTGAGAGAGTTTCGAATGTTCTGTGAGTTCCTCCTCGTGCGTTGCCGACCCATGGAGAACTCGTTCATTGGTGGCGGCATCTTGACCGGTGACTAAACCTCCACTGGGAATCGGAACCTGCACCACCGTGAGAGCGCCCCGAGACTGCTGCCCGCGGGATGTGGAGCACCTGTACGCGGCGGCGCCTTGCACGACCCCTCGTAGTGGCAGGGGATTGACCGCCGGAAGCTTGGGCCACTGCAAGAGTGCTTCGGGAGTCTGATCGGCCGGAAAGTACACGCGGGTCCGTCCCGCAGAGGATGCCCGCCCCACCGACAAGGAACGATCCCCGGACATGACCACGGCCACCCCGTTGTGCGAACCAGCCCCGGCCAGAGCCAGCAGTTCATCCTCCAGAAACGCCCACGACCCCGCCCGGAGGAGGGCGCAGCAGCGATCCCAGTCCTCGATCATCAGCACCGCAGCTTCGGATGCACCGTGGCGCGCCTCCTCAGAGAGGGACGAGAACCGCTGTGCCCCTTCGGAGAGACGATTGAGAAGGCCACTGATGGTCGAGACGTCCTGTGCGGAGGCGGCCCCGTGGATGAGACCGGTGTCCGACCAGCGTCGAGCGGGTCCTTCGATCATGGACGTGGCCGATATGACGTAGAGAGCCGGACCTGAACGGGCACGGACCAACTGCTCGAGGGCAGATAACAGCGTGCGTGATGTGTGCAGCGGTTGGCCGATGAGAAACAACGTGCCGTCTTCGAGGGGGCGCCAGGAGGCTCGGCCGGTCCAGTGTTCCACGGAGTTTTCCGCGGGTCCCAGATCCACGTGACCCAGTTCGTTCGGATGCGCCCGTGCAGCTTGAGGTAGGGGAGCGGGTACGGGTCGTACCGACGACACGTCCGGAGCGGGGGCGTCAGCCGGAGTCAGATGCTCACCGGTCGCGGCAACCCAACCCCGGTGGGTTTCGGCAATCTCGGTGACCACTCGCTGCACCCCGGGGTCCAGGCGGGTGCCAACCGTACCGACGGTCATGTCCGGCCCACCGTCGGCCAAACCCGTCCCGCCGAGCGGATCGTCCGAAGGCTGCCGTCCAGCGAGCCTGATGCGCACCTCATCCACCGGGGTCGCCGCGCACGTCGTGAGGATGGCCGTTTGAACTTCCACGGGTGCGCCGTGCCCAGAATCGATGAACGCTCGGCCCGGTGTCGTCGACGAAATACCCGCGGCCACAACCGCCCCGATGATATCCGCGGAATCCTGCTCGGTACGCACTCTGAGACACATGGCCTGAGTGATGTTGGCGCGCACGTCCGCGTGGACCGCTCCCTGGGGGCGCTGAGTCGCCAGGACCAGATGAATCCCCAGGGAGCGTCCCACGGTGGCGATTTTGGCGAGTTCGTCGCCGGCGGTCGAGAACGCGTCCGCGAGCATTTTGACCTCGTCGACCACGACCACCAGTTCCCGAAACTCCAGCTCCCGTGACGCGGGCGTGGTGGTCAGGAGGCTTTGGAAGTCGGAGAGGCCCAGGCCCGCCAGGAGGCGCTCGCGGCGTCGTAATTCGGAACGCAGGAACTCCAAGGCCCGCCGCACGTCCTCCGGCGCGAGGTCGGTCAGAAGCGTGGACCGGTGCGGCAAACCGGTGAGAGGAGACAGCGCGGCGCCACCCTTGAAATCCACGAACAGGAATTCGAGTCGCTCGGGCGAATAGCGGCAGGCCAGTGCGGCCACCAGCGTGCGGAGCACCTCGGATTTCCCACACCCCGTGGTCCCGGCGATCAACATGTGCGGGTGTTCATCACCGAGGGACAGACCCTCGGCACCGTGGCGAGACACGCCGATCGGGGCCTCCAACGATGGCACCCGGGCGCTCGCAGTCCACAGGTCAGGTATTTGCTCGGTCTCGGGAAAAATCACCTGGGAACCCACCGACGCGGGCAGCCCGGACACGTTCCGTAGGGCTGGAATCACGGACTGCACCCGTGACCACTGCTGCATTGCCCGGCAGAAATCCCGGGTCGTCACACTGTCCACGCGCAATGTGAGACGGCCTCGACCCGCGTTCGCATCCAGGCCGGGAACCGCGCCCGCAGCGTCGCAGAACAGGACCGCCGTGGACCTCCAGGACAGTACGGCACTCGATCCACTGCCCTCCGTCGAGTCTCCCGCCACCGAGACCACGATGCGCACGCGCTCCTTCGCGACCGGCAGAGCAGCGGCCGTCCGCGCCGAACACACTTCCAAGGCCGGGCCAGTCACCGACCGATGGCGCTGCGAGTCCACCACGCGAAGATTGGGGAGCAGCGGCGCTCGCCAGCCCGCTTCCGGATCCACGATGAGCTGGTGGAGCGCCCCGGGACCGGTCAGCAACTGCACCGCGAGGGCGTTGATCACGCCTTCTCGATGACGCGACGGCACGGCGAGCTCCAGGTGCTGCACTCGCGACAGGTCGATCAGCACCGGCGCCATTCGGTGCTCAACGGGAACAGCACCCGGCCCATCGCCCAAGTGGACCGCCGCTACGCGTCCGGCCTCACCCAGGTGCACCCATCGTTCGAGCTTTTCGGATGTCGGGGCATGTCTACGCACGAGCGGGGAGAGTGCCGCACCCGAATCCAACGTTCGCAAACGATCCACCAACTCCGCCGCCGACGGCGCTGCCTCCCCGCAACGTCTCAGGTCCCGTTCCAGCGCGGCCGCCACGCGCGCGCGTTCCCGGGCTCTCGCGGCACGTCCCACGCTCCAACTGACCACGGCGATGATCGCGCCCAGGGCGCTGAAGAGCATGAAGAACCACATACCCGTGACCACGGTGATCACCACGCCCAGGACCAGGGGTAGGAGTCCCAGAAGCAAGCCCATGCGTGCGCCCTGTCCCGAAGCACGGGGGACCGTGATGATCCGAGAAGGGCTGCCGTCGCCGGTTGGTGGGGCTGCCCATGACACCCGGTGTCCAGTGGGCGTGGCATCGGAGGGCATGGTCAACCGCAGCCATGAATCTCCGCACCTCAACCGGTCACCCTCCCGGAGCGGAACAGGCCCGGGCATGATCCGCACATCAGCGTGATCCATCACGATCTCTGTCGCGTCACTCGTGGCGGCCCGCGTGGCCAGCGTGGGGATTCCCGCCATGGGTTCCAACCACTGGGAGCCCCTCGCAATGACCAGCTCCGTACCGCAGGCGACCCCGGACACGACCGTCAGCCTGGGGCTGTTCAGGCGGCGGTCAGTGTCCAGTCCGAGATCAGCACGACACTGATCGTCACGGCCCCGACCGTCATCCCCCGATCCATCACGGTCCGCAAGGTCATGGCGCGGCCCGTCACGGCCCGCGAGGTCACGATGCGGAACGTCCCGATCCGGAGAGTTCGCGCGTCGCCCCTCGGTGACGCGCAACGGCAGAAGAGGGAGCCGTGAGCCACTCGGAGGCGGCGTACCCGGACGAAGCGTGATCGTCGCGCCGTCCACCAGGGGTGGCTCGGCGAAACGAACCGAGCTCACATCGATGCCGTCGACCGTCAGCTCCGCGCGGGTTCCGATGAACGTGCAGATTTCCCGGCATATGCTGCTCCCGGCGGTGCCCGGTTCGGCTGTGATGGCAACCTCGTGGCTCTGAACCTCTGCCGTACCTGCCCAGCGCAGGCCGACCATAATTTCCATGGCCTCAGCACAGCACGCCACCTGATCACCACCCGCGCCGAACAGCCAACGTGTGGAGCGGTACGAAAGGCCCCGTGCGGCGTCGTCGTTGTGGAGCGTGCACCCCGTGCGGCGAGGAAAATTTCGGGAAATTACCGGATGACAGCGGTGGACAGGCAGGTCACCGGCCCGGGGTACGTGAGACAGTGGAGCCTATGAGACCCCGGAAGGTTGTCATTGTCAGTAGGATTTTCACGCCGGAACCGGCGGCGGCCTCGTTCAGGTTGCGCGCACTGGCCAGGGGATTCGCCGCCGAGGGGGCGGACGTCACCGTGCTCACCACGCGCCCTCCGCGCGGCATGGCCGAAAGGACCGCGGACGAACCGTATGCGGTGGTGCGCGTACCGGTGCTGCGCGACGAGTACGACTACGTGCGCGGCATTCCCCAGTACCTGAGTTTTGATATCCAGGCTTTTGCGCGGTTGCTCTTCATGGACGCTGACATCGTAGTCAGCGAGCCCCCGCCCACCACGGGACTGGCCGTGTGGGCATCGAGCGTGCTGCGGCGTCGTCCGTATATCTGGTACAACCCGGACGTGTGGACCGCGGCGACCATCACCATGGACGTTCCGCGGATCGTGACTGAACTCATGCGCGTGGCCGAGACCGTTTCGGCACGCTGCGCGGGCGGCGTGATTACCGTGTCGGAGGCCATGGGTGCGGAGCTCGCGAAGGTCACCGGTGTGAAGCGCAACAAAATGATCGTGGCGGAAAACGGGATCGACACCGAGATCTTCACCCCGGACGGCCCGTCCGAAGAACTCGCCGAACCGTATTTCGTGTATGCCGGCTCCATGTCCGAATGGCAGGGAGCGGACGTGTTCATCCACGCGCTCGCCGAGATTCTCGACGAGCACCCGGACGTAAAAATCCACTTCCTGGGCCGAGGCTCGGATGTGGAACGCATGGAACGGGTGGCTCGCGAGGTCGCCCCGAACAACGTGGTTTTCGACGGCGTCCAGCCACCCGAACGCACCGCCTCGTTCACCCGCGGCGCAGTTTCGGCGCTCGCCTCGATCGTGCCCGGCCAGGGTTATGACTTCTCCAAGCCCACCAAGCTTTACGCCGCGGCCGCGTGCGGCACGCCCGTGATCTACGCCGGTGCCAAGGGCGTGGCTGCCGACCTGGTTACCGAGAACGGTCTGGGCCAGGCGGTCGGTCACGACGCGAGCGAAGTGGCCGCGGCCATGCGCGCCGCACTGGAGCCCTCCGGTCTGCACGATCGCGATACGGGCGTACGACGCCGCTCGGACTGGGCCCGCGCCCACGCGTCCTTGGGCGCCTCCGGTCGTGCTGCTGCGAAATGGGTGCTCAGCGGATTCGTTCGGAACCAATCACGGTGACGGTCCACACAGCGTCAAGAAGGTACTGAACCGGCGGAGTCCGGTAGCTTAGGGCAAGATGTCTTGACCCTCACCGGGTCGTGAAGATGGTAGGGAGTAAACACGTGAACACTGATTTGGTGGTCGTGGGTTCGGGTCTGTTCGGTTTGACCGTGGCAGAACGAGCCGCCAGGGAATTGGGATTGAAGGTCACCATGATTGACCGCCGATCCCACCTGGGTGGAAACGCGTACAGCGAGAACGAGGAACGCACCGGGATCGAGGTGCACCGTTACGGCGCGCACCTGTTCCACACATCCAACGAGCGGGTGTGGGAGTACGTGAACCGGTTCACCGCGTTCACCAACTACGTGCACCGGGTGTACACCCGCCACAACGGCGAAGTGTTCCCCATGCCCATCAACCTGGGCACCATCAACCAGTTCTTCCGCTCGGCGTACTCGCCGGGTGAGGCACGAGACCTGATTCGTGAACAGGCCGGCGAGCTCGCGGGAACCGACCCGCAGAACCTCAACGACAAGGGCATCCAGTTGATCGGCCGCCCGTTGTACGAGGCGTTCATCAAGCACTACACCGGTAAGCAGTGGCAGACGGATCCTAAGGACCTGCCCGCGTCCATTATTTCGCGCCTTCCGGTTCGCTACACCTACGACAACCGCTACTTCAACGACACCCACGAGGGTCTGCCGGTGGACGGTTACACCGCGTGGCTCGAGCGGATGGCGGATCACCCGAACATCGACGTTCGCCTGGAGACCGACTTCTTCGACGACTCGCAGGAGTTCTCCAAGTCCAACGTGGTGGGCCAGGTTCCGGTCATCTACACCGGCCCGGTGGACCGCTACTTCGACTACACCGAGGGCGACCTCTCCTGGCGCACCATCGACCTGGAGGAAGAAGTCCTGGACATCGAGGACTTCCAGGGCACATCGGTCATGAACTACCCGGACGCGGACGTTCCCTACACCCGCATCCACGAGTTCCGTCACTTCCACCCGGAGCGTGACTACACCAAGGACGCCACCGTGATCATGCGCGAGTTCTCGCGCTTCGCGGAAAAGGGCGACGAGCCCTACTACCCGGTGAACACCTCCGCGGACCGCGAGAAGCTGCTGGCCTACCGCGACCTGGCCAAGGGCGAGCAGTCCGTGCTGTTCGGCGGACGACTGGGCACCTACAAGTACCTGGACATGCACATGGCCATTGGCGCCGCACTGTCCATGGTGGACAACAAGATTGCACCGCACTTCACGTCCGGTGCACAGCTGAACAGCGGAGGCGTTGACGAATGAGCACTGTGAAGAACGAAGCGACCGCGACGACCAAGAACCAGACCGCGGATTCGCGCACCTGGCAGACCGTTGCGCACATCATCTTCCCGACCGATGCTGACACGGACACGCTGCCCCTGTTCGTGGACTTCAACGCCCAGCGCCACACAGCTGTGAAGTCCCTGCGTCCGTCCGAGGCGGGCGAGGAGCAGACGGTCGCTGCGGAGCAGGCAGACGCCGCGGCGTCCGCTCAAGCGACCCAGATCCATTCGGAGTACCTCTCCAGTGATCGCAGTATCCACATCCCGGCGCACACCCGTATTTCGCTGGGCACGTACTTCAACGCGTTCCCGGCCTCCTACTGGCG
>CAACWU010000023.1_pt1 | contig 26810 bp, 24 predicted proteins | sample 2275741 | NCBI WGS metagenome assembly CAACWU01 (sample SAMEA5312470, study PRJEB27640) | indoor metagenome | biome: indoor environment; feature: uncontrolled; material: tiles wood | place: Germany | collected 2014-07-07
GCTTCCGGGCCGACCACGAGCTTGTCCATGTAGAACACGGCGGAGGGGTCGAACATCGAACCGCCGTCCGCCACGGCAATCACGGCCAGGGCGTTGTTCATGCCCAGAGCGGTGAGCCGGGTTCCGTCAATGGGGTCAACGGCCACATCCGAAGCGGGGCCGTGCCCGTCACCCACCTGCTCGCCGTTGTACAGCATGGGGGCTTCGTCCTTCTCGCCCTCACCGATCACCACGGTTCCGTTGAAGCTCACCGTGGACAGGAACGAACGCATGGCGTCCACTGCCGCGCCGTCCGCTCGGTTCTTGTCACCCGCGCCAACCCAGTGACCACCGGCAATTGCGGCAGCCTCCGTAACGCGGACCAGTTCCAGAGCCAGATTTCGGTCCGCCGCGTTACCTGAAGCGCTACCTGCGGTTGTTTGAGTCGCCATGTTCCTCACCTTCGAGTCAGCTGCGCTCGTGAATCTCGCGACGCACGTGTTCGTGGGCGAGCACACAAGCCTTGCGTGCGTTTCCAGCATATCCCCGGCCTTGTCCGATTGGGCGGGTATGTCACGGCACGGCACAATAGAGGGGTGAGTGATTCAGCTACGACGCCGCCCCGCAAACCTGACGAGCCTCAGGTCACCTCCGCAACCCCGGAGGAAGGCGCCCCGCTGCCCCAGATCACCACCAAGCAGGCGGCCAAAATCAACGCACCCATCCGCGGCATGATCATCTCCATGGCGGTGCTGCTCATGCTCATCCTGCCGTTCTTGTGGCTCGCTCCTAAGCCTGATGCTCAGCCCTACCGCGCGGATGTGAACGTTTCCGAGGAAGCGGGCTTCGTAGCGGAGCAAGCGGAGTTCACTCCGGCTGCGCCCGAACTTGGCGACGACTGGACCGCCAACTACGCGCGCTGGCAGGCCAACTCTCAAGAAGGCGTTCCCCTCTGGAGCGTTGGCTACCTCTCCCCCAATTACCGGTTGGTCGAAATGGTGCAGACGGCCGAGTCCAACCCCACATGGTTGGCCCAGCGCACAGAACTGATTCCCGCGACCGGGCAGAAGAACGTGGGTGGCATCTCGTGGGACATTCACCACCGTGACCCCTCGGGTAAGCAGGAAGAATTCACCGCGTGGGTCGGCGAACTCGATGATTCCACCGTGATCCTTACGGGCAAGGCGACCGAGGGCGAATTCGAGCACGTTGCGAAGGCGCTGGCCGAGGGGCGCTGAGCTCACACCTCGCCCGCATCATGGAGCGGCACATCTGAGGTAGAGGTTCGCAGAATCCGCGGCGCTGCCTGCATCTCGGGCAGAGGTTCGCACACATTGTTGGTCTCCCGGCATCTGGGGTAGTGGTTCGCACGCGAAGTGCGGTTTTTACTACGAACGACTGCCATATTTGTTTGCGCTCGGGATTCGCTGGCCCAGATGTTCATGCGCGGCACGTCGCACAACACCTAGAGGTTTACGCTAGGAACGCGCCACCGGGGCACGCTCCCGTGACGCACCAACCGTGAGTCGAACCGGGAGCCACCGTGAGCGAAAAGATCCAACCGAAGATCAGCGACGCCGACAAGCCGACCAGCATGCCCAAGACGCCGCAGGATGCTTGGCAGCGATTGAAGGACGGCAACGAGCGGTTCATCGCAGGTGAGACCCTGCATCCCCACCAGGATGCGCAGCGCCGTAAGGAACTGGAGCATAAACAGAAGCCGTTCGCCGTGATTTTCGGCTGCTCGGACTCCCGGCTGGCCGCGGAAATCATCTTCGACCTGGGCCTGGGTGACGCGTTCGTGATCCGCACCGCCGGGCAGGTCATCGACAATGCGGTGCTGGGGACGCTCGAGTACGCCATCGATGTGCTGGGCACTCCCCTGATCATGGTGCTCGGCCACGACTCGTGCGGCGCCGTGACGGCGACCAAGAACGCCGTCGACTCCGGCGAGCTACCGCGCGGCTTCCAGCGCGACCTGGTGGAGCGCATCACGCCTTCCGTCCTGGAGTCCAAGCGCAAGGGTCTGGACACCCTCTCCGACATGGTCGTGGAGCACACCAAGCAGACTGCCGCCCGCATGTTGGACCAGTCCCGTTCGATCGCGGCGGCCGTCTCCAAGGGTGACGCCGCAGTGATCGGCGTGTTCTATCACCTGGATGCCGGCAAGGCCGAACTCGTCTACGGCCACGGCCCGTGGTTCCCGGAGCGCGGCTGACAGCGCACTCGATTCTGCACGGCAAGGTGGCGTGTCACGGCACGCCACCGTCAGCCCGGCCCCGATCCGAGCGCATAAGCTAGGGGTCATGGCAGAAAATACTGAGTACCGCATTGAGCACGACACCATGGGTGAGGTCCGCGTTCCCAAGAACGCCCTGTACCGCGCCCAGACCCAGCGTGCCGTGGAGAACTTCCCCATCTCCGGCTCCACCCTGGAGCGCCAGCACATCAAGGCGCTCGCCCAGGTAAAGAAGGCCGCAGCCACCGCCAACGAGGAACTGGGTGTCCTGGACGCCCAGCGCGCTCAGGCCATTCGCGACGCCGCTGACGCCGTCGCCTCCGGTGACTACGACGAGAACTTCCCCATCGACGTGTTCCAGACCGGTTCCGGAACCTCTTCCAACATGAACACCAACGAGGTCCTGGCAACCCTGGCCTCCCGTTCGCTGGAGTCCGAGGGCGTGGAGGTCCACCCCAACGACCACGTCAACGCCTCGCAGTCCTCCAACGACGTGTTCCCCACCTCCGTGCACGTGGCCGTGACCAACGCGCTGATCAACGACCTCAAGCCCGCCATGGATGTGCTCGCTACCTCCTTGGAGAAGAAGGCCGAAGAGTTCAAGAACATCGTGAAGTCCGGCCGTACACACTTGATGGACGCCACCCCGGTGACCCTGGGTCAGGAGTTCGGTGGATACGCAGCACAGGTCCGCTACGGCATCGAGCGCATCGACGCTTCCCTGCCCCGCGTGGCCGAGGTTCCCTTGGGCGGCACCGCCGTGGGCACCGGCATCAACACCCCGGACGGTTTCTCCGCCCGCGTGATCGAGCTGCTGGCCGAAGAAACCGGCCTGCCGATCACCGAGGCCCGCAACCACTTCGAGGCCCAGGCCAACCGTGACGGTCTGGTCGAGGCTTCCGGGCAGCTGCGCAACATCGCGTACTCCTACATGAAGTTCATGAACGACATCCGCTGGATGGGATCCGGTCCCAACACCGGTCTGGGCGAGCTGCACATCCCCGACCTGCAGCCGGGTTCCTCCATCATGCCGGGCAAGGTCAACCCCGTGATCTGCGAGGCCGCCATCCAGGTCTCCGCCCAGGTCATCGGCAACGACACCACCGTGGCACTGTCCTCCACCAACGGCGCGTTCGAGCTCAACGTGGGCATCCCCGTGATGGCCGCCAACCTGCTCGAGTCCATCCGCCTGCTCGCCAACATCTCCCGCGTTGCCGCGGAGAAGATGGTTGACGGCCTGGTCGCCAACGAGGAACGCTGCACCTTCCTGGCTGAAGCTTCTCCGTCCATCGTGACCCCGCTCAACAAGGCCATCGGTTACGAGGCCGCGGCCAAGATCGCCAAGCACGCCGTGGCCAACAAGGTCACGGTGCGCGAGGCCACCATCGAGCTCGGCTACGTGGACGGCGACAAGCTCACCGAGGAGCAGCTGGACAAGGCTCTGGACGTCACCACCATGACCGGTAACTACTGAGCCAACCACTGATCGGTCCTAGTCGCCGATCACCGGCTCTCAGGTTAAAAGCTTCGGCCCCGCACGCACCGTGCGGGGCCAAAGCTTTTAAGGGATAGGTCAGGCTTTCCAGCGGGACCAGGCCGCTTGCCGGGAAGTCCCGGCCGCACCGGCCACGGCGGTCCACGACGACGCCGCCGCAACGTTGCGCGCGCTGATCCCGAGGGACTCACCCACGGTTCCGCTCAAGCGCAGGAGCGCCTGGAACGCTTCCGGGTCACCGCTGGCGGCGAGCTGGCGCACGACCTCCATGGCCGCGCTCTCCAGCTGGGCCACGGGAGTCGGTCCGTCACTGGGTTCAGGAATTTCGGTACTCACGTGACCATCATCCCACCGAGACTCAGCGGCCCACCAGTACGACGTCCAGGGTGTCGTCCGCGTCCTCGAAACCGCGCTTCCAGGACACACCGGGCCAGCGGTACTCAACGTGTCCCTTGTCCGGGCGGTAGTGAGCGGTGAACAGCGTGCCGAAGCCGCCGGAGAAGTTGTCTTGGTAGAGCGGATCCGTGAGGAACTGATCGCGCATCTCGTCCGCGGTGATCTCGGTTTCCACCGTGCGGTCCAAGTGCTCGAGACGCTCCTTGGAGAAGAACTGTGCGGCCTTGGCGGGGTACTCGGGCTCCTTGCCGCGGTGGTTGGTCGCGGTGCAGGCGTCGAAGAACTCGGCCGGCTGGCCCGGCGCCACGAACGCGGTGAACTTGTCGCCGGAAGTGTCCACCACCGTGATGTTGTAGGACATGGAGACCGGCAGGTCCCGCAGCAGCTCGCGTGCCTGTTCGGCGGTTTCGGCCACTTCCAGCAGGTAGCGGATCACGATCGGGACCGCGAAGCCCGGGCCCGATCCAGGGCGGCCGCCGAACGTCAGGGACACGGCCAGACCGGCGTCGTTTATGCCGTCCAGCAGGCCCCACAGGCAGTCACCGGTGCCGATGACCTTGCGCCCGGTGAACTCGCTCGAGTACACGGTGGCTTCCCACAGGCTCGGGACGTAGTCGTAGTTGCGGGTCAGCGAGGTCTCCTCGCCGGTGAGGGCGGCCTGCGAGCACGCCGGTGCGAACGCGGGGAAGTTCCACATGGTCAGGAAGCGCGCCGCGACGTCGTCGTTGCCGGTCAATTCCACGAGCTTGCGCCACGTGGGCATCAGCTCGGGCATGTACTTCTCGAGCATGCCGCGGGCTTCTGCCAATTCGGGTCGCGCGTCCGGGCCGGACTGGTAGAAGGCACGGTAGGCGGGCCAGGTCGCGTCGAACAGGGCCTTCCAACGCGGGCCCGGCTGCGGCTCGCGGATACCGAACACGGTCACGGGAAATTCGCGCTGAGCGGTCCACGACGACGCCGCTGCGCCGTAGTTCTCGTCGCCGGTCCCGGTTGCGGTGGTCTGTGTATCACTCGCGGTGGACGTACCACGAACGGGATGGGCGGTTCCGCCCGCGAAGTTGATGGTAGGAGCACTGCGGTAGAAATCAACCCAGTTGATCCGGGGTGAAGCAGTCTCCGCCCAGTTCACGGCGGTCCAGTCGATGGCTGCCCAGTCGATGTCGATCCAGTGTGCTTGGGTGCGGGATGCATTGGTTTTCTGTTCGCAAGTCATGTGTCAAGGAAACATTGACACGAGGTGGTCTGTCAAGTTTTTCTTGACGCATCCTTGGAGTGATTCACCTCACCAAGCGCGGTCCTGCGCCTCACAAACCCCTCCCCGATGTGTTTCTGTCCGCCTATGCTGGATCGGAAGCAACCTTGTGACCGAGCCACGGTCACCCCCGTTCGGCAGGAGCAATACGTGAAACTCGCAGAGCAAATCATCCAGCAACTCATGGACGCTGGCGTCCAGCGCATTTACGGCGTGGTGGGCGACAGCCTGAATCCCATTGTGGATGCGGTTCGCCGTACCGGCGGATCTGCCAAGGGGGGCATTGACTGGGTTCATGTGCGCCACGAAGAGGCCGCAGCCTTTGCCGCGAGCGCGGAGGCTCAACTCACCGGCCAACTGGCGGTGTGCGCCGGTTCGTGCGGACCGGGAAACCTGCACCTGATCAACGGCCTCTACGACGCCAATCGATCCGGCGCCCCGGTCTTGGCGATCGCCTCCCACATCCCGTCGCAGTACATCGGATCGTCCTACTTCCAGGAGACCCACCCGGACCGGTTGTTCAACGAGTGCTCGGTGTACTCGGAGCTGATCAGCACACCCAAGCAGTCCCCGGCCGTGGTCAGCTCGGCCATTCAGCACGCCATGACCGTTCCCGGTGTGGCCGTGGTGACCCTGCCGGGTGACCTCGCCGAATCCGAGACCCAGGCCGAGGCGCGGCCGTTCTGTGTGCCGGAACCGGGCGCCGTCGTCCCTTCGGACGCAACTATCGAGCGCATGGCGACCGCCCTGAACAACGCCAAGGACGTCGCAATCTTCGCGGGCATCGGCGTGGCGGGCGCCCACGATGAGGTGATCGCGCTGGCCGACACCCTGGGTGCCCCCATCGGGCATTCGCTGCGCGGTAAGGACCAGATCCAGTACGACAACCCGTTCGACGTGGGCATGACCGGGCTGCTCGGCTACGGCGCCGCGGCCGAGGGACTCAAGGGCGCCGACGTGATGATCATGCTGGGCACGGACTTCCCGTACGACCAGTTCCTGCCGGACGTCACCACCATCCAGGTGGATACGGACGCCTCCGTGATCGGCCGCCGCACCGGTGTGGACATCCCCGTCCATGGTGACGTGAAGTCCACCATTCTCAAGCTGTTGCCGGAGCTGAAGCGGAAGAAGAACCGCTCGTTCCTCAAGAAGACCCTGGCCAAGCACGACAAGCTCATGAACAAGGCCGTGGGGGCGTACACGCGCAAGGTCGAGAAGATGACGCCGATTCACCCCGAATACGCGGCCTCGATTCTGGATCAGGTGGCCTCGGACAATGCGATTTTCACGGCGGACACCGGCATGTGCAATGTGTGGACGGCTCGTTACATCAACCCGTTAGGCACTCGACGTGTGATCGGCTCGTACCTGCACGGGTCCATGGCCAATGCGCTCCCCCAGTCCATCGGTGCGCAGATGGCTTACCCGGATCGCCAGGTCATTTCGGTCTCCGGTGACGGTGGCGTGTCCATGCTGATGGGCGAGATCCTGACCCTGGCGGCCTACAACCTGCCCGTAACCGTGGTCGTGTTCAACAACTCGTCCCTGGGTATGGTCAAGCTGGAGATGCTCGTGGACGGCATGCCCGACTTCGGCGTGGACGTACCGCAGACCAACTACGCGGCCATTGCACAGGCCGCCGGTCTGCAGGGCATTCGCGTGGAGCAACCCAAGGATCTGGAGGGCGCCTTCACCACGGCGCTCGCACACCAGGGCCCGTCGGTCGTGGAAATCATCACGGATCCCAATGCCCTGTCGATCCCGCCGCACATCGAGAGCGCTCAGGTCTTCGGGTTCGCCACGGCCATGTCCAAGATGGTCTTCAACGGCGGCGCGGGTGAGGCCGTGTCCATGGCGCGTTCCAACCTGCGCAACATCCCCCGCGGCTGATTCACGTAAGGTGTTCCTCTTTTCCGTGCTGAAAAGGGTGGCGGTTATCACATGAGTTTCGCTATGATCTCAGATGAGAGTGGCGCAGGTCACTCCCGCCGTCCTTTTCTCCTACGGATCGTCCGGCACGTGCCTGCCGGGAAAGAGGAACTACATGTCCAGCGTGCGCTACGACAGGGTCACCTGTCAGTATCCCGGGGCCGATCGCCCCTCAGTTTCTGACCTCAGCCTCGACATCGCCGACGGCGAGTTCTTAGTTCTCGTGGGCCCCTCCGGTTGCGGTAAATCCACCACCCTGCGCATGCTCGCGGGCCTGGAAGAGGTCACCGGCGGTGCCATTCACATCGGTGACAACGAGGTGACCGATACCGCCTCGCGCGATCGTGACATCGCCATGGTCTTCCAGAACTACGCGCTGTACCCGCACATGACCGTGCGCGACAACATGGGTTTCGCGTTGAAGATCGCCAAGGTGGGAGAGGCCGAGCGCAATAAGCGCATCGAAGAAGCCGCCAGGATCCTGGACCTCACCGAGTACCTGGATCGCAAGCCCAAGGCCCTGTCCGGCGGCCAGCGTCAGCGCGTGGCCATGGGCCGTGCCATTGTCCGTTCGCCCCAGGTGTTCCTCATGGACGAGCCGCTGTCCAACCTGGACGCCAAGCTGCGTGTGCAAACCCGCACCCAGATCGCGTCCCTCACCCGTCGCCTGGGCGTAACCACGGTCTACGTGACCCATGACCAGACCGAGGCCATGACCATGGGCGACCGCGTGGCCGTGCTCAAGGACGGGCGGCTCATGCAGGTGGATACGCCCCGCGAACTCTACGACCGCCCGGCCAACGAATTCGTGGCCGGCTTCATCGGCTCCCCCGCCATGAATCTGTTCCGCACCACCGTCACCGAGGACGGCGCGGTGGAGCTGGGTAGCCTCAAGCTGCCCCTCAGCGCCGCCGCCCGGGAAGCCCTCACCGGCTCGGAGGTCACGGTGGGCGTTCGCCCTGAGGACCTGGTGCCGTCCGAGAACGGCCAGGGCCTGGCCGTTGTCGCGGACATCGTGGAGGAGCTCGGAGCAGACGCGTACGTCTACGGCCACCTCGACCACAGCTCGGACCAGCATGTCACCCCCTTTGCAGGGGTGGCCGGTCACGATGAGGACACCGTTCCCAATACCGGAACCAGCGAAGAAGCGGATGCAAGTCCCATCGTGATCCGCGTGGATGGTCGGCAACCACCGGCGGCCGAAACCACGGTTTGGGTCAGCACCAACGGGGACCGAGTCCACCTGTTCGACGCCGGCACAGGCGAGCGCCTCCCGGACTGATGTCTTATCCATGATCCGAAACGTCACGCGCACTCTTGGGGGGCGCGTGACGTTTCCTTTATTCCTAGACCTCCGCGCACCGCGGCACCGACGAGCGAAAGGCCACCACTGTGACTCTCACCAGCCCCGCCGACATTCCCGTTGTACCTTCCGTCATGAAGGCCAGCGTCTTGCTGGCACCGCATCAACTGGAGGTCCAACAGCGGGATACCCCGCAACCCGGCCCGCACGAGGTGCTGGTTCGCGTCACCTCGGTGGGAGTCTGCGGTTCCGATACGCACTACTACGAGCACGGTCGGATCGGTGATTTCGTGGTTGAAGAGCCCATGATTCTGGGCCACGAACCCTCCGGCGTCATTGTGGCCGTTGGTTCCGAGGTCACCGACCGTCACGTGGGCCAGCGCGTCTCCCTGGAACCTGGGATCCCGCAGCCGTTTTCCCCTCAGACGCTGCACGGGCAGTACAACTTGGATCCAGCCGTCCGCTTCTTCGCGACCCCGCCCATCGACGGCGTGTTCTGCGAGTACGTGACCCACCCCGCCGCCTTCTCACATCCCGTCCCCGACGCACTCTCCGACGACGCCGCCGCCCTCCTCGAGCCGCTCTCCGTGGGCATCAGCGCGGTGCGCGCCGCGGGCGTCACCCTGGGTGACCGAGTTCTGGTGACCGGCGCCGGCCCTGTCGGTCTACTGGCCGCACAGTGCGCCCGTTTGGCCGGCGCACTGGACGTGGTGGTGACCGACACCCGCGACGATCGTCTGGAAACGGCCATGAACTACGGCGCCACCGAAACCTTCCGTGCGGACAACGCTCCCTCGCCGGATGAGCCCTTCCCCGGAAGCGGCTACACCGTGCTCCTCGACGCCAGCGGGGCCGAGCCCGCGATTCTCTCCGGGATGCAGCGCCTGGCACCCGAAGGCCGCGTGGTGCTGGTCGGCATGGGCGCGGATACCCTGCGGCTTCCGGTGCCCCTGATCCAGGAGCGACAGCTGCACCTGACCGGGATCTTCCGCTACGCCAACACGTGGGACACGGCCATTCGCATGGTCGAGCAGGGCCTTGTGGACTTGGATTCCTTGGTCACCACACGACACGGCCTGGACGACGTCGCCGCGGCACTTACCACGGGGACGCGCCCAGGCGCGTTGAAGGCTGTCGTGAACCCCTGACGGGGTCGATGGGCGTTGTCTACTTGATGGCGCCCATCGACAGGCCGCGCACCAGCTGCTTCTGCGCGATCCAACCGGCGAGCACCACGGGCAGTGAAGCCAGCACGCTGGCGGCCGAGAGACGTGCCAAGTAGAGACCCTCACTGGTCATGGTGGACACCAGCATGATGGGCACCGTGGCTGCATCCGCGGCCGTGAGGTTGAGTGCGAAGAAGAACTCGTTCCACGCGAAAATCACGCAGATCAGAGCCGTGGACGCGATGCCCGGAGCCACCATGGGAATCAGCACCACGCGCATGGTGGTCATCAACGACGCACCGTCCATCTGGGCGGCCTCGAGCACCTCACGCGGAACCTCTTGGAAGAACGAGCGCATCATCCACACCGCGAGCGGCAGGTTCATGGCCGTGTAGAGGAACACCAGGGTCCAGATGTTGTCCAGCACCTTGAGCTTGCCGGCCACCACGTAGATCGGCATGATCACGGCGACCACGGGCAGCATCTTGGTGGAGATGAAGAAGAACAGCACGTCCTTGGTCTTCTCCACGGGCCGAATACTCACCGCGTAGGCCGCGGGAATGGCCAACAGGATCACGAGGATTGTGGACACGACCGTGGCGATCACCGAGTTCCACAGGTACCCGCCCGCCCCGGCCTCGAACACGGCCTTGTACTGGTCCAGTGTGGGAGTGAAGAAGAATTTGGGAGGGTTGGAGGCGGCGTCGGCCTCTTGTTTGAACGAGGTGAGCACCATCCACAGGACGGGCATGAAGAACCCGAGGGCCAGCAGCCACGTGAACAAGGTGAGCGCCGCGGAGCCCGCGCCGCCTCCTTTGCGCTTGCGACGGACGGGCGGCTCCGAAGTTTCGGCGGAGGGCGTCTGTGTTTGAACGGTGGTGCTCATCAGTTCTGCTCCGTGCTCATGAAGCCCTTGAAAATCAATCGCAGGGCGAAGTTGGCAATGATGATCGTGGCGATGACAACCACCACGCCCATGGCTGCGGCCTGACCGATGTCAAAGCCCAGGAAGGCGCGCTGGTAGATGTAGTAGGGCAAGTTGGCGCTACTGGTACCGGGGCCGCCGGCGGTCATCAAGTAGATCTGGTCGAACGTGTTGACCACGTAGATGGCACCCAACAGCACCGACAGTTCGATGTAGCGGCGCAGGTGCGGCAGCGTGATGAAGAAGAACGTCTGCAGGGATGACGCACCGTCCATCTGCGCAGCCTCCAGAACATCCTTGGGCTGGGACTGGAGCCCCGCCAGGATCAGCAGCATCATGAACGGCGTCCACTGCCACACCAGGGCGATCAAAATGGAGACCACGGGGTGGGAGGACGTCCAGTCCACGGCCGGGATTCCGAAGATTCCTAGGAACCAGTTCACCAGGCCGAAGGTCGGGTTGAACATGGACACCGACCACAGTGTGGATGCCGCCACCGGCATGATCAGGAACGGCGTGATCAGCAGGGTGCGCACCACGCCGCGGCCCAGGAACTTGCGGTCCAGCAACAGGGCGAACAGGATGCCGAGCACCATGGCGATCAACACGCATCCGAGCGTATAGATCACCGAGTTCATCGCGACTTGCCGGAACGTGCGGTCGGCGAAGATCTCGATGTAGTTGCTCAGCCCGACGAACACGTCCGAAGCCGGGTTCAACAGGTTCCAGGAACGCAGCGAGTACCAAATGGTGATCAGGAACGGAATCTGCGTGGCAACGATCGTGAAGATCAGGGCCGGCAGGAGCGGGAGGCGCCGCTGCCACGCGTCACTGCGACGCGGTGCTTGAGCGCGGGATTTGCGCGGGCGGCCAGTACGGGCAGCCCCGGTTGACGTAGACATGGCGGTTACTGGCCTTCCTCACGCTGATAGGTGCGAGCCACCTGTTCTGCATAGGCCTGGGACTGCTCCAGGGCCTCATCGACGGTGATCTGACCGGCCACGGCCGCCGAGATCTGCTGGCCCACGCGGGTGCCCAAATCCTGGAATTCGGGAATGGCCACGAACTGAAGTCCTTCGTACGGGACCGGGTGAGTCATGGAAGATTCCTGCGACGCACCGTCCATGGCATCCAGGGTGGGCTGCGCGTACGCCTGCGAGATCTCGCGGTACTCCGGCACCTCGTAGGTCGAGTAGCGCGACCCCGGTGGCACGCGCTCCCAACCGAAGCGCTCACCCACGAGCTTGATGTACTCCTTGTTGGTCATCCAGGACACGAAGTCCCACGCGGCGTCCTTGTGATCGGAAGTGCTGGGGATGGCCAGCGACCAGCTGTAGAGCCAGCCTGCATCCTCGGTGTCCATGACGGGTGCCGGTGCGTAGCCGTTCTTCCCCGCCACGGTGGAGGACGCGGGATCCTCGATCGAGGAGACCATGGCCGTGGCGTCGTACCACATGGCCGCATTGCCCTGGCTGTAGCGGGTGATGCAGTCGCCGTAGCCGGAGGTGGCCGCGCCGGGCTGACCGTGCTCGCGCACCAGGTTCACGTATTCGTTGACGGCCTGCTTGGTCTCGGGCGAGGTAAGGGTCGGATTCCAATCCTCGTCGAACCAGCCGCCGCCGTAGGTGTTCATCACGGTGCTCAGCGGTGCCATGACCTCGCCCCAGCCGGCCAGGCCACGCAGGCAGATACCGGAAACGCCGTTGTCCGGGTCATCCAGTTTGGCCGCCAGCTCATTGATCTCCGGCCAGGTGGGGTTCTCCGGCATGGTCACGCCGGCCTTCTCGAACATTTCCTCGTTATAGACCAGGAATGAGGACTCGCCGTAGAAGGGCACCGAGTACATGTCGTCCTCGTAGCTCAACGCATTACGGATCGAGCCGATGAAATCCTGATCGTCATAGCCCTCGGTCTTGTCGATGTAGGGCTGGAGGTTCTCGATCCAGCCGTTCTCGGCCCAGATCGGCGTCTCGTAATTGGAGATCATGACCACGTCGAATTCACCACCACCGGTGGCCACCGAAGCGGTGATCTTGGCGCGGGCCTCGTTCTCGGGCAGGGACACGAATTTCACGTTCACGTCCTGGTGGGCCTTGGCGAACTCGTCCTGTAGTTCCATGGCGTCCTGCATTTGCGGGTTGGACACGATGGCCACGACGATCTCGTCCTTGGTTTCGTCCGCGGATGCCGCGCAACCGGTCATTGCAAAACCCGTGACGAGAGCGAGTAACAATGCTTGCCACCACGCTCCTCGCCGCACTGCGGTGCGATGACGGCCCCTGACACGATCCGGAGCAGCTGTGCTGTTACGCATGATGTTCCTTGTCATCGGTGTTCTGATGTCGGAAGAGCGCAGCTAGCGTCAGCTACTCTCAAGTGAGAATCTTTGGATTCACATCTGAGATGTGATGCTAGTCATATAGACTCAGATGATCAAGAGCCGACCCCTCAGATGCGGTGAATAATGTCCATACCCGATCCATGGCCTCCCAGTGATCAACCGGAGCGCCAAAAACTCTTAGCCCAACTTGCGCAGCTGTACTTCGTGGACGGCGCATCCAAGGTGGCCATCGGCAAACAAACGAACCTGTCCCGGTTCCAGGTGGCCGCCCTCATCCAGGAGGCGCAGGACACCGGAATCGTCCGCATCGAGATCACCATCCCGGATAACGACCAGGATGCCCAGCTAGCTCACGCATTGGGCATCGAGAAAGTCGTCACCGTGGGAACGGGGCCGTGGTCCGCGGACCGCCACACCCTCGCCCGAGAGACGGCCCGGGTGTTCATGGATCAGGTCAACCCGGGAGACGTGCTGGGCATTTCGTGGTCGCGCACCCTCCAACTCGTGACCCGTGAACTTCCTCCACTCCCCCACAATCAGGTGATTCAGTTGGCCGGGGCACTCAGCAACGAAGACAGCCAGGCAGCTCCCCGGCTCCTGGCCGACCTGACCTGCCAGTCCGCGTGGCCCCTGTGGGCACCGCTCATTGTGGAGAACGCCCCCGCGCTCATGAAGAGCCCAGAAATTGCGCAGACCCTGGATCGCGCGAACAGCCTCGACGTGGCCTTGATCGCGATCGGTAGTTGGTCTCCGGAGCTGTCCACCGTCTGGAACAGGGTGAACCCGGAGGTCGCAGAGCAGGCCCGCGCCTCGGGCGCCGTCGCCGAAATCTCGGGCCACCTACTGGCCACGGATGGCACGCCGGTCGACTCACCGGTCGAGTCCATGGTGGTCGCGGCCTCGGTGGAGCAGATCAGAAACGCGCGCACCACGGTGGCCGCCGCCTTCGACGCCGGTCGGGCACCGGCCGTACATGCCGCCGCGAGGGCGGGGCTCATCAATGTCCTTGTGTGCGACGAGCCGTTGCGCCACGCACTGGCCGCACTCGTCGACCACCCCGAACCCACCCCGGCCAGCGCCGGCTGACCCCTCGACGTCCGAAAGGTAAAAGCGTATGCCCGCAACGGTGGTGGGGATCGACTCCTCAACACAGTCCTGCAAAGTAGTGGTCGTGGAACTGGAGAGCGGAGAGGTGCTTTCGACCGCCACGGCGCCCCATCCGGACGGCACGAGTGTCGATCCACGGGTGTGGCTGGAAGCCCTGAGGAACGCGTGGCGAGCGGCGGGCGTGCCCGAGCGCAGCGACGTCGTGGGCGTATCCGTGGCCGGGCAACAACACGGCATGGTGGCCGTGGACGCCCAGGGTGAGCCCGTGCATGACGCACTGCTGTGGAACGACGTGCGCAACGCTCCACAGGCTGCCCGCATGGTGACCGATCACGGGTTGGATTGGTGGATGGAAGCCGTGAACATGGCGCCGATCAGTTCCATGACCCTGGCCAAGCTCGCGTGGCTGCGGGAGAACGAACCCGAGGCCGCAGCCCGCGTGCACCGGGTCATGCTGCCCCACGATTGGCTCACGCTGCATCTGTGCGGGGAATTCGTCACGGACCGCTCGGACGCTTCCGGCACCGGCTATTTCAACGCCACGGACAACCGGTACCGCCCCGAGCTGCTCGAGGAGTATTTCGGCGCGGTTCCGGAACTGCCGCGGGTGCTCGAGGCTCACGAGACCGCAGGGTCGTTGAGTTCCAAGTGGGGCGGGTCCGGCGAGACTCCCGCCGTGGTCGGCGCAGGCGCCGGTGATAATGCTGCCGCGGCACTTGGCCTGAACCTCGAACCGGGCGAGGTCACCATTTCCGTGGGCACCTCGGGCACGGTCTTCGCCTGCAGCGCCGAGCCCACGATCGATCGCTCCGGCGTCACCGCGGGATTCGCGGATGCCACGGGCCAGCACCTTCCGCTGCTCTGCACCATCAATGCCGCGCGCGTCATGACCACCACGGCCGAGACCTTGGGTGCGGATTTGGACGAATTTACGCGGCTGGCTTCCAGCGGCCCCAGTGATGCCGGCGGGCTCACGATGCTCCCCTATTTCGACGGCGAGCGCACGCCTAACCTGCCCGAGGCCACTGGCCGCCTGGACGGACTCACCCGGGCGTCATTCACGCGTGAGAACTTGGCGCGTTCCGCCGTCCTGGCCGTGGCGAATTCCCTGGCGGACTGCCTGGATATCCTGCGCGACATCCACGTGGATGTGGAGCGCGTGCTTCTGATCGGCGGCGGCGCCAAGTCGGACGCGCTGCGCAGTGTCCTTCCGGACACCCTGGGCCTGGCAGTGAGCGTTCCACGTTCCTGGGAGTACGTGGCGCTGGGCGCCGCGCGCCAAGCCGCGTGGGTTGCGACCGGACAGCAACCCGAATGGCCCCGCGTGATCTACAGCGAGTTGGAGCCCACCGGCGACGCGGGTATCGGCGAGTTCCGCGAGCGCTATGGTGCCTTGCGGCGCCGCTACGAGGAGCAGTTGAGGTAACGACGCCGCTCGGAGACTCCGCGGGTCAGGCGGGGGTTCCGTTGACCGCGGCTTGGATCGTGGCTCGGGCTCCTTGGCCGCGGAAGCTTCGCAGTGCCGCGAGATACGGTTCGGTGAACTCAGGGTGTTCCACCAGGTCGCCGAAGAGTTCTGAATCGCGGATGAACGCGAGTTCGTCATCATCGTGTTGGGCGGCAGCAATCATGACGCGGTCCTTGCGTTGATCGACCACGTCGATCGGCTGGCCGTCCTCGTCAGTTCCTTCCGCGTAACGCGCCCACGAGGCCACGATGGTGGCGGAGAGCGTGACATCTCCCCCGGTTGCCAGGTTCTCTTTGATGACCGGGACCAGCCACTTGGGAATCCGGTCCGAGGACTCGGCGCACAATCGTGCCAGGGTGTCCCGGACGTTGGGGTTCGCGAACCGTTCGATCAGCTGTCGCTTGTAGGCGTGGAGGTCCACTCCCTCGACGGGCTGCAGGGTGGGTGTGGCCTCTCGGTCCATGTAGGCCAGCAAGTAGTCGATGAACAGCGGATCCTGGCACACCTCGTGCGCGTAGCGGTAACCGGCAAGGTAGCCGGGGTAGCACAGGGCCTGGTGACTCGCGTTGAGCAGGCGAAGCTTCATGAGTTCGTAGGGCACCACGTCCGGCACGACCTGCACACCGACGTCCTCGAACGGCGGCCGTCCGGACACGAAGGAATCTTCCAGCGCCCACTGCGTGAAGGGTTCGCACACGACCGGCCAGGCGTCCTCGACGCCGAACTCCTGCGTGACGAGTTCGCGGTCTGCGTCCGTGGTGACCGGGGTGATGCGGTCGACCATGGAGTTGGGGAACGGCACGGTGTCCTGGATCCACTGCGCCAGCGCAGGGTCACGCAATCGTGCGTAGGCGGTAAATTGCTCGCGCGCCATGTCCCCGTTGCCCTGAATGTTGTCGCAGGACATCACGGTGAAAGGTTCGATCCCCGCGACCTTGCGCTGCGCGAGTGCCTCCACAACCAGCCCGAAGACGGTGGCAGGAGGTTCCGCCGACAAACCTTTCTCCGTCGCTTGGGCTTGCTCAAGATCGTGCACCACAGCGGGGTTGGTCTCATCAAATCGACCCGTGGCCTGATTGAAGTTGTAGCCGCCCTCGGTGATGGTCAGCGAGACAATGCGGGTGCTGGGCGCGGTCAGCAGGTCCATGGCCCGTTCGGGCTGGGCCGGGGCCAGAACGTAGTCAACAATGGAGCCGATCACTCGGGGTTCAAGAGTGCCGTCCGGGTGCTTGAGGACCAGTGTGTAGAGGTGTTCCTGTTCCTCCATGACCTCCTGCATCCGAGCATCTCCGGGCAGCACACCCATGCCGGCGATGCCCCAGTCGAGGGCCTCTCCCTGGTTCATCAATTGATCCAGGTACATGGCCTGATGCGCTCGGTGGAAGCCACCCACACCAAAGTGCACGATCCCCACCGTGACGTTGGAACGGTCATAAGCGGGCACCGGAATGTCCAGCGCATCCAGGTTCGAACGTTTGAGAGGGCGGGCCTGTCCCGCGGCATGGTCAGAACTCACGAGATCCTCCAGAGGGGTGCATCCAACCGCAGCAGGGAGAGCTGGGTCACACTCGGAGAATATCAGATGAGCAAAGCCTGCGTCTCATATGAGATCGAGGAATGTAATGGGATTTTCACCGCACGAAGTCGGTCGTCCCCGAGAATTCCTGTGCCGCCCGCAACCGTTCCAACTGATGTTCGGGAATGGGCGGCAGATCGTCCAGGTCGTACCAACCGACGATCAAGGATTCGTCGTCCGCTACCCGCGCTTCGCCACTCACATAACGGCAAAGGAAGGTGTGGTCCAGGAACTGGCACATGTCCCCGTTAGGGAATCGCACGACGTCGTAGGCCTTGACGCTCACGAGCGCATCGACGTCAACCTTCACGCCGGTTTCTTCGAGGCATTCGCGCCGGGCGGCAACGCCCGGATCCTCCCCCGGTTCGACGATGCCCGTGATCAGGCCCCAGTTACCGTTGTCCGATCTCTGACCGAGCAGCACCTTGCCCTCGTGGATGACCACCGCGGTGCAACCGGGCAGCCACAACAGGTCGTGACCGATCTTCTTGCGCATTTCCACGATGAATTCGGGTGTGGCCACGGGGAAGTCCTCCTGTTGGTTGGGTCGGCATCCTGAGGTTCTTGTCTACCGGAGCTGGCTACACGAACGCCAAGACTCCCAGGCTGCCGACCAGCATGAAAGGCCCGAAAGCGACGCGCGAGGTCATGTCGATCTTCTGCATGGCCAGAAGCACCGCTGAGAACAGCCCCGCCAGCACGAAGGTCACGGCTATGGCCATGAATGTGTGGCCCACGGAGGCGAATCCCGTGGCAATTCCCAACACTCCAGCCAACCGGACATCCCCCAGTCCCATGCCTGCCGGGTAGACGAGGCGCAGCAGAACGAAGAGACCACCCATGATCATGAGGCCCCACAGCATCCACCACCAACGAACGGGCTCACCAGCGAGAATCGCGGAGACCCCCAGCAATACGGTGACGGCGGGATAGAGCGGCCAGACCACTTTGCGTGGCAGTCGGTGGTACCGGATGTCGGTCGCGGCTAACCACACTCCGGTGCATGCAAGAACCAGGACCCCCAGGGCACAAGTCGCCGCGGCCAGCCACCCGGAAGCGTTGGCCGCTTGAAGCTGTTCCCCCACGAATACCCCGACACTCGCCGTCATTGGCTGCATCATGATCTCCATCCTAGGCACGCCCGCGCCGAGCGCCAGGCAACTCAGGGGATGTGCAGTACGAGTTCCTAGACTGGGGGCATGAGCGCACCGTGGGATTCTCGCCCCGCCCGAGTGACCGTACCGGCCAATCAGTTCGCTGCGCTGTGCCGGTCGTCCCCGTGGCGGTGGGACACGCTGCAGTTCTCGTTGTACTGGATGGAACGCGACGATCAGCCAGCAGCCCTTCCGGTTCGCGCGTGGCTCAGACGCCCCTCGGATCTGCGCGTCGAGACGTTGCAGGGCAAGCTGCTTTACACGGCGACGTCGCTCGAGAAGTCCCGCGACGATTTCTACGTTGCCGCCACGCCCAAGTCCTGGCTGCTACCGCCCGCGCTCGTAACCCCGGTCTACACCGACGAAGGCCTGGTTTGGCGCCGCCCCGAGGCCGCCTACGGTGATCCCATGTTCGGAGGTGGCCGTTGGCAAGCGGTCCTCGATCCGGTCGAATGCGTGGGCCCCGCGCCCATTCCCAACAATTTGCCCGAACAGCGACCGTCCAATCTCACGGACATGGTGGAAGGTCGCTTCGCGAACCGGAAGGTGTGGCTCGCGACCGTCAATCCGCGAACGCGCTACCGCCCCTTCACTCCGGAGCATCCCCTGGCGCCCGGCCCCACGCGCATCGCCGTGGATACGGCAACCGGCGTGTGTGTGTATTCCAAGGTGCTCGACGGTCCCTTTGCTGGCCAGGGGCACAAGTTGGGTATCGAGGCCGTGGACGACTACCTACTGGACGACCTCTTCACGGACATGGACTTCAACCTGACGGACGTCTCGGACCACGTGCCGTGGCCGATTCCGTTGGGCTGACGCAACTGACGGACGACGCCGCCCGGTGACCTGCGTCAAACAGGTCACGAGCGGCGTCGGCGTCGAAAGTAGCGAGCGAACTACACGTCCGAACGCTCCAGAACGTCGGTGACGAGCGCGGCGATCGGCGAGCGCTCGGAACGGTTCAGGCTCATATGACCGAACAGCGGCTGGCCCTTGAGCGCCTCGACCACGGCGATGATGCCATCGTGGCGACCCACGCGAAGATTGTCGCGCTGAGCGACATCGTGCGTAAGGACCACCTTGGAATTCTGCCCGATCCGGGACAGCGCGGTGAGGAGCACGTTGCGTTCCAGGGACTGTGCCTCGTCCACGATCACGAACGCGTCGTGCAGAGACCGGCCACGGATGTGGGTCAACGGCAGCACCTCGAGCATGCCGCGGGCCACGACCTCCTCGACGACCGTGGTCGAGACGACCGAGGAGAGCGTGTCGAAGACCGCCTGGCCCCACGGGTTCATCTTCTCTTCCTCGGTGCCCGGCAGGTAGCCCAGGTCCTGGCCGCCCACGGCGTAGAGCGGGCGGAACACCATGATCTTGCGGTGCTCACGGCGCTCCAACACCGTCTCCAGGCCGGCACACAAGGCCAGAGCGGACTTTCCGGTACCGGCGCGGCCGCCCATGGACACGATGCCCACCTCGGGATCCAGGAGCAGGTCGATCGCGAGTCGCTGCTCGGCAGAACGGCCGTGCAGTCCGAACACATCCCGATCGGCGCGCACCAGGCGGGTGCTGCCGTCATCGTGCAGCCGGCCCAGTGCATGGCCCTTGGACGAGTGCAGAACCAGCCCCGTGTTCGTGGGCATCCCGGCAGTCTGTTCCAAGTGCACCTGGGATTCGGCGTAGAGCTGCTCGAGTTCATCATCTGTGACATTGAGGGTTGCCGTGCCGCTGTATTCGTCATCGGTGCCCACCCACTCGGCACGGTACTCATCCGCCTCGAGCCCCAGCGCGGAAGCCTTCACACGCATCGGCAGGTCCTTGGACACCACGCATACGTCGTGGCCCTCTTGTGCCAGGTTCTTGGCCACGGACAGAATCCGCGAGTCGTTGTCCTTGAGCCGGAAGCTCTGCGGCAGGACGGTGTCCGCCACATGGTTGAGTTCCACGACCAGGCAACCACCACTGGTACCCAACGGAATGGGGTGGTCCAGTCCCCCGTGCTCCACGCGCAGATCGTCCAACAGCCGCAGAGCCTTGCGAGCGAAGAACCCCAGTTCGGGATCGTGGCGCTTGGCCTCGAGCTCAGAGATGACCACCACCGGCAGCACGACACGGTGCTCGGCGAAACGGAGGATGGCGCGGGGATCGGACAACAAGACAGACGTATCAATCACGTAGGACCGTACCGTTTCGGCCGTGGCCGGGGTGGACGGTGCAACTACGGATTCGGTGCTGACGGTCATGGAAACCTTCCGACGTTGGGCTCAACCGGTTGCTGAGGGGTTACCGGTTGCTTTCAACGTAGGGACTCCAAGGATGCGCAAGTCACACTCGCGGTGAACGGGGCGTGAATTCGGGCTGGGGACTCAGTTGCCGAAGCGCCGCTGACGGGTCGCATAGTTGCGCAGCGCGCGCAGGAAGTCCACGCGGCGGAAGTCCGGCCACAGGGCCTCGCAGAAGTAGAACTCGCTGTAGGCAGACTGCCACATCAGGAACCCGGAGAGCCGTTGCTCACCGGAGGTGCGGATCAGCAGGTCCGGATCCGGTTGGCCCCGGGTGTACAGGCGCGCGGAAATGTCGTCCACGGAGAGGGTCTCGGCGAGCGCCTCTACCGAATCCCCGCGGTCGCGGGTGTCGCGGATGACTTCGCGAACGGCGTCGACAATTTCTTGCCGCCCGCCGTAGCCCACCGCAATGTTCAAGTGGGGTCCGGGAATGTTCGCGGTCGATTCCGCAATGCACTCGACCTGGTCCCGTAGCCGAGGGGGCAGAGAATCTAACGCTCCGACCGGTTGTATCCGGCACAGCGCCTCGTCCTGCAACTGAGTCACGAGCCCCGAAATGATTTCGATCAGAGCGGTGAGCTCTTCCTGGGGCCGCTTCAGGTTCTCAGTCGAAAGGATGTACAAGGTGACCACGTCAATGTTGAGATCCGCACACCAGCGCAAGAACTCCACGATCTTCTGGGCACCAGCTTTGTGACCGTCAGCGGTTGAGGCACCGAACTGGCGAGCCCACCGGCGGTTGCCATCCACCAGGACACCCACGTGATGCGGCAGGGTGTCCTCTTTCAGGCTGCTGGCCAGGCGCGACTCGTACAGCGAGTACAGCGGACGAGGCAGTTTCACCGTAGAGATCCTCCCCTGTTTCGACTGGGCCAACACACAACCATGCCCTCTAAACTACCCGTATGGGCAGCCGCCGGTGGTCAAGCGAATCCCCAAACACACCCGTGTTCGCTCCGGCTGGCAGCGGAGAAAGTGACTGGTGATATGACGCGCGGCAACAGTACCCGCACCGGGTCCACGGTGCACCGGGCCACCGAGAGCCTGAGTGCGGCGGCGGAGCGAATCATCGAGAAGAAGCCCGCGTGGCGCGGTTGGATCCACGCCGGATTCGCCCCGGTAGCGCTGGCCCTCGGCCTGATCTCGGTGTTCCTGGCACCCACCACGGATTTGCGCATCGCGTGCGTGGTGTACTCGATCACCGCCGTGATGCTCTTTGGCACCTCTGCCGTGTACCACCGCTTCTACTGGGGCCCTCGCATGAACGCGGTGCTACGCCGGTTGGACCACTCCAACATCGCCCTGGTCATCGCGGGCACCTACACGCCCCTGGCCGTGGCGTTATTATCCCCGAGCGCGGCCCAGGTGTTGCTGATCATCATCTGGTCCCTGGGCGCGGCCCTCGTGATCTTCCGCGTCTTCTGGATGCACGCCCCGCGCTGGCTCTACACCCCGCTCTACATCATCATGGGTTGCCTGTCGCTGGTGTATCTCCCGGCATATTTTGCCGCGAACGTCCCGGCCACCCTCCTGGTGATCGCCGGCGGCGTCTTCTACATCGGTGGGGCCGTCTGCTACGCGCTCAAACGCCCGCACTTGCTGCCCACGGTCTTCAGTTTCCACGAGGTGTTCCACGCCTGCACGATCCTGGGCTTTGTCTGTCACTACATCGCGATCATGCTGGCCATGTTCATGGGCTAACGCGCCCTTCCTCATCAACACGCCCGACGACGCCGCTACGCCCGGTCCAGGAGCTCACCCACCTTCTCCGGCGAGCGCACCGGCAGTTCGCACTGACCGTTGCGACACAGCCACACCGCGAACTCATCGCTTGATGCTTCGGGTACACCGTAGGGTGCGTGGTCCTCACCCAGCACCAGGACATCCGTGACACGACGTTTTCCGGCGCTGGTCTGCACCTGCTCCCAATCCGCGTTGCTCGCGTGCACCACCTCGAGCAGCGCGGGCGGCTGGGCACGCAGCAACCACGCGTGCAGGGTGCCCCCGGCCGCGGTCGCCGCACGAGTGGCCAACCCCTGGGCCGGTTTCACCAGCAGATCCACCAGCTCGTCGCTCGAGCGCCCGGCGACTTTGGGCTGGCCGAGCAGCACGAGCCACCGGGCCAGACACGACTGGGCCGACGCCGCGACGTCGTCGAACGGGTCCGCCTGGCCCGTGGCACCCGCGGCGACCAGAACGGCATCCGGTTCCGCCGAATCCATGGGGGTGTCCCCGCGCATGAACTTCTCGACCGTCGCCCGCGCCAACTCCAAGCTGCGGGCGTACCACTGCTCGAGTCCAGTGGCCCGATAGAGGGCCAGAAACGCCAAGCCCGCCCGCACATAATCCTCGAGCTGTCCATCGTGTGGATCCACGGTTCCTTGGCGGGACGTGCGCGCCAAGGTCGTGGTCTCCGCGTTCCAGTGCCGCGTCCAGACGAACTCAGCGGCCCATTCGGCGGTCTCCAACCACTCGGGGCGATCCAGCAGCACGGCAGCCTCAGCGAGCGCTTCGATGGTCATGCCGTTCCACGCGGTCACCACCTTGTCATCGCGTTCCGGAGGTGTGCGCTGCTCGCGTTGCTCCCACAGCTCTTCTCGCACGTTCTGATCCAGGATTCCCGTGACGGACCCGGATTCGCCCCAGCCGGCCACGGCTGGCTGCGGTTCGCCGACGTCGCCGCGAGAGAACGTGTAAAACGCACCTTCGCGCTCCGCTCCAGGAGTGACGGGGTCGCTGTCCGCGTCCAAGGAGGCGGCGATCGCGCCCTGTTCCGTGATCATCTCGCGGGCCAGCCAGGTCACGATGCCCTCGGCCGCGTTCCGGTACCTCGCGGCTCGAACGGGATCGGTGCCGCGCTTTTCGAGGTACCTGGCGGTGTGGGCCAGTACTCGTAGCAACTGGGCGTTGTCGTAGAGCATCTTCTCGTAATGCGGGAGTGACCAGTCGGGGGTCACCGAGTAGCGGAAGAATCCCCCGCCCACGTGATCGTGGAGCGCTCCGGTGACCATGGCGTCCAGAGTGGCCGTGAGCAGTTCGGCCGCGCGAGCGGATAAGTCACCATCGCGGGATGCCAGCAGCACCAGCGCTTCGAGCATCGGGGACGGTGGGAATTTGGGGCCGTTGCCGAAGCCCTCGTGCGTGGAATCGCGGGCCACCTCGAGTGCGTCCAACCACGGGCCAATCAGCTGCGATTCCTGGTGGGTGATGTCCCCTGAGGGATCCGGAGCATCGATCTGCACCGGCCCCGCCGTGTGCCGATCCGTTCCAAGCATGGAGGCGACCGCCTCCGGATGGCGTTGCAGCGCATCCGTGACCGATTGCGCGCCCTGAAGCACTTGCTCACGGCGTTCGGTCCACGCGTCATTCACCGCGTGGAGTACCTGTGTGAACGAGGGTCTGCCCTGCATGGGACGCGGCGGGTAATAGGTACCCGCATGAAAAGCCTGGCCTTCCGGCGTGAGGAACACGGTCATGGGCCAGCCACCCTGCTGAGTCAGCAGCTGGGTTGCGGACATGTACAGCGCATCGACATCGGGGCGTTGCTCGCGGTCCACCTTGATGGCCACAAAGTGCTCGTTGATGTACTCCCCCACGGCGGGGTCCTCGAAAGATTCATGCGCCATCACGTGACACCAGTGGCACGCGGCGTAGCCCACGGACAACAACACGGGCACGTCACGGGTGCGAGCCTCGGCGAAGGCAGCCGGCCCGAACTCCCACCAGTCCACGGGGTTCTGGGCGTGCTGCAGCAGATACGGGCTGGTGGAGTCGGCGAGCCTGTTGGTCATGACTCAACGATGTCACGAGCCCCTCACACGCATAAGGGGATCGGCCAGAAAAAAGGGGCCCGCCCGAGCCGAGAATCAAGTTCTCAGCATCGGAGCGGACCCCTTCTGGTCTGGTTCAGCGATCAGTCACGACGAGCGGAGCTTCCGCCGTTCTCCCCGCGGTCCGCATCCGGTGCCGTGCGAGGCTTGGGTGCGCGAGCGGCGGCGTCGGCGTCGGAATCTGCTGACGCAACCTGACCGTCGCGGCCGTGCGCGTACCCGCCCACGCCCTCTTCCGCGGCGCGCTGCTCGGCGTACTGGGCACGGTACCGCAACCGGCGATTGCGACGGTTGAAGTCAATGATCAGGAGAATCACCACGGCGACCAGGAAGAACGTCGCGATGAAGCCCGCGATCCCCGGCGAAACCTGGCTCGGTTCCAGACCGGGCTTGAGGTCACCCGCGGGATTTTCCGTGGCCGCTTGGAGCAGCACGGTGGTCAACATGTTCACGGCTGGTTACGCCTTTCGAGGGGAAGAAATCTGGGCGTCAGGATCGATACCGGCGAACAGGTCGGTCTCCGGAATGGAGGTCTCCACGCGCGAATCCGCCAGCGAGTAGTCCTCCCACGGCCAGACCTCGGCCTGCATGTCCGAGGACACGGCGAAGAACGGGCCGTCCGGGTCCACCTGCGTGCGGTGACAGCGCAGGGCTGTGTCACGAGCGGAGAAGGTGTCCGGGCACTCGATCTTGGTGGTGGTTTCGTGGCGAGGCACCGGCGGACGGTGACCCTCGGGATCGGTCTCCTGCAATGCGGCGATGCGCTCGGCGTACGGGGACTGGAATCCGCGCTCCTCCAGCGCTTCGTGCAGCGCGATGAAGCGCTCCACGTTGAAGGCGCGGTCGTAGTAGACCTTGAGCGGGGTCCAGGGTTCGCCGGTGCCCGGGTAGGCGTCGGGATCGCCGGCCTTGCGGTAGGCCTCCATGGACACGTTGTGCGTCTGGATGTGGTCCGGGTGCGGGTAGCCGCCATTCTCGTCATACGTGAGGATCACGTGCGGACGGAATTCGCGCACCAGCTGGACGAGCGGTGCCGCGGCGCGTTCGAGCGGCTGCAGGGCGAAGCAGCCCTCGGGCAGCGGAGGTAGCGGATCGCCCTCGGGCAGCCCGGAATCCGCGAACCCGATCCAGCGGTGCTCGAGGTTCAGGGCCTCGGCCGCCTGAGCCATTTCCTCGCGGCGCAGACCCGGCAGGTCACGCTCGGCCCAGGGAACGCCCTCCATCTGCGCGTTCAGGATGGAGCCCTGCTCGCCACCGGTGCACGTAGCCACCATGACGCGAGCACCCAGGCCCACGTAATGAGCCATGGTTGCCGCGCCCTTGCTGGACTCGTCATCCGGATGGGCGTGGATGGCCAAGAGCCGGAGTTTCGAATAATCCGTCACGGAACGGGAGCCTCCCGGGTGGGGTTCGGACAAAACACAATCCCCGGTATCTTACGCCCGTGCACCGGATAATGCTGTCGGCTCCGTCACCCGCACCACGCATTCTCAGGGGATCCCAACCCGTACTGGATACAGTGGTGTCATGAGTTCTTCCACCCCCGCGTCAGGATCCGCCTCGGGCGATGTCCTGGCGCAGCGTTATGGCTCCGGGCACCGGACGTTGTCTCCGCGCGGCCGCCGCGGCCCCTCCTTCCGGGGGTGGGTGGTCATTGCCGCAATCGCCACGTTGTTGTCTGCGCTGTTCGTGGTGTGGATCGTGCAGGGGCAATCCAGTGCACCGGTCGCCAAGGACGTCAGCTTCCAGGTGCAGGATGCCGGCAACACCTACGCGGACTTCGATCTCACCAAGGACCCGGACCAAACGGTCACGTGTGCGGTGCGCGCGCTCAACGAGCAGTACGCGATTGTCGGATGGAACGAAGTCACCATTGGTGAGGTGGCACCCAAAGAACTCAACGGCCGCACCAGCACTCACCGAGTGCCCGTGCGCACCACCAACGAGGCCAACTCGGTAGGCGTGGATTCCTGCTGGAAGGTCGACTGACACCCCTCCAGACGGGCGTCGCGGCTGAGTCGCTTTGAGACCAGCCCGTGGCCTCACTTACACTGGTGTACTAGAAACTTTGTACGATCCCCGACCCGGATGGGCAGCGAGCCACCACGGCTCACCACCGGGGCGGGGTTTTTCACACGTGCTCACCACCCCGGTGGGCACCCGAGAACGGAGATAGCGTGTCTACTAACGAGGGCGCCTGGCTGACCCAGGAAGCATACGATCGACTCAAGAAGGAGCTCGACCACCTTTCCGGGCCGTACCGTCAGGAAATCGTTGATCGTATCGAACAGGCCCGCTCCGAGGGTGACCTCAAGGAGAACGGCGGTTACCACGCTGCCCGCGAAGAGCAGGGCAAGAACGA
>CAACWU010000249.1_pt1 | contig 26592 bp, 23 predicted proteins | sample 2275741 | NCBI WGS metagenome assembly CAACWU01 (sample SAMEA5312470, study PRJEB27640) | indoor metagenome | biome: indoor environment; feature: uncontrolled; material: tiles wood | place: Germany | collected 2014-07-07
GCCTTGGTGAGCTTCTCACCCATCGAGAACGGGTAACCGAGCACGCGGGATGAGTCCTTGAGCGCCTGCTTGGCCTTAATGGTGCCGTAGGTGACGATCATGGCCACGCGCTCGTCGCCGTACTTCTCGGTCACGTAGTGGATGACCTCGGAACGGCGCCGATCATCGAAGTCGACGTCGAAGTCAGGCATGGACACGCGGTCCGGGTTGAGGAAGCGCTCGAAGATCAGTCCGTGCTGGAGCGGGTTGAGCTCCGTGATACGCATGGCGTACGCGACCATGGAACCGGCGCCGGAACCACGCCCGGGCCCCACGCGGATACCGTTGTCCTTGGCCCAGTTGATGAAGTCGGCCACGACCAGGAAGTACCCCGGGAAGCCCATCTGGATGATGATGCCCTTTTCGTACTCCGCCTGCTCACGGACGTCATCTGGGATGCCACTCGGGAACCGGTAGTGCAGCCCCTTTTCGACTTCTTTGACGAACCAGGACTCTTCGTTCTCGCCCTCGGGAACGGGGAATCGGGGCATGTAGTTGGCGGTGGTGTCGAACTCCACGTTGCAGCGCTCGGCGATTTCCAGCGTGTTGTCGCAGGCCTCAGGGAAATCGCGGAACAGCTCGCGCATCTGCTCCGGGGATTTGAGGTAGAACTCGTCCGCGTCGAATTTGAAACGCTTGGGATCCTGCAGTGTGGAACCCGACTGCACGCACAGCAGCGCGGCGTGGGACTTGGCATCCTCCGCGTGGGTGTAGTGCAAATCGTTGGTGGCCACGAGCGGCAGGTTGAGTTCCTTGGCGAGCTTCAACAGGTCCTGCGTGACACGCTTCTCGATGCCCAGACCGTGGTCCATGAGCTCGCAGTAGAAGTTCTCGGCGCCGAAGATATCGCGGTACTCGGCGGCCGCCTGCACGGCCTGGTCGTACTGTCCCAGGCGCAGCCGGGTCTGCACCTCACCGGACGGGCAACCGGTGGTCGCAATCAGGCCCTTGCCGTATTGGTTCAACAGCTCCCGGTCCATACGCGGTTTGTAGAGCTGCCCTTCCAGGGACGCCTTGGTCGAGGCGCGGAAGAGGTTCTGCATACCCTGGCTCGTTTCGGCCAGCAGCGTCATGTGGGTATAGGCGCCACCGCCCGAGACGTCGTCACGGCCGCCGTCCGCAAATTTCACGCGCGTTCGATCCTGACGGGCGGTGCCCGGGGTCAGGTACGCTTCCACGCCGATGATCGGTTTGATGCCGGCGTTGCGCGCGCGGTTCCAGAAATCGAACGCACCGAACACGAACCCATGGTCCGTTGTCGCCAGCGAGTCCATGCCCTGCCGGTGGCATTCCTCGAACAAATCGTCCAGGCGCGCTGCACCATCGAGCATCGAGTACTCGGTGTGTACGTGGAGGTGGGTAAAGCCTTTTTTGCCGGTCGCCGTGGTCACCGGACCAGTCTAGGGCGGGTCACCGACAACCTCACGTTCCGGCGGGAGCGATCTATGCCTCATCCCCGCGATCCCCGACGACGACGCCGCTCACCCGCCCAGTTGCCCTCGGTCACGGATCGTTCCGACCACGGTCCCGGCGCGTTCACAGTTGCGGTCCGCCATCCCTGAGCGTTTCTACCGCAAACGCGAGGTCCGCGGGGTACGCGCTTTCGTATTCCACGTACTCCCCCGTTTCCGGGTGGGCAAAACCGAGCCTCTTGGCGTGCAACCACTGCCGGGTGAGCCCGAGCCCTGCCGAGAGCGCTGGATCAGCTCCGTACGTCAGGTCCCCCGCACACGCGTGCTTGAGGGCGGAGAAGTGAACGCGAATCTGGTGGGTGCGTCCGGTTTCCAGGTGCACCTCCACCAACGATGCGCGTCCGAAGGCCTCCAGCACCTCGTAGTGGGTGATGGAATCACGGCCGTCTTCGAGCACGGCGAAACGCCATTCGTGTCCGGGGTGACGACCAATGGGTGCATCGATGGTGCCTTTGAGCTGATCAGGAATTCCCTGCACCACCGTGTGGTACACCTTGGTCACCGTGCGTTCTTTGAAGGCCCTTTTGAGCACGGTGTACGCGTTCTCGTTGCGAGCCACGACCATCAGCCCGGAGGTTCCCACGTCCAGGCGGTGAACGATGCCCTGTCGCTCGGGGGCGCCCGATGTGGAAATCGAAACCCCTGCTCCGGCCAGCGCGCCGACCACGGTGGGTCCCTTCCACCCTGGTGACGGGTGGGCTGCCACACCCGCCGGCTTGTCGACCACCACGTAGCTCGGCGTCACATGAACCAACTGCAGGTCCGCCACGTGCTGTGGTGCGATGCGCGTGGGGTCCTCAGGTACCGGGACCTCCACCGCGTAGGTCTCCGAGGTCTCCACGCGGTGGGACTTGGCCACCGGCCGGCCCTTGAACAGCACCCGGTCGTCGGTGCACAACTGGGCCGCCGCGGACCGTGACAGACCCGTCCAGGCCGCCACAGCGGCGTCGGCGCGGGCACCGTCGAGGGTGTCGGACACGGTGAAGCGCTCGGCGACGAACTCGGGTTCGGAACCTGTGGGACGGGTGCGGGAGTCAGCCATTCTTGGGGGTGGGTCCTTCGGTCTCTGGTTCTTGCGTGGCGGATTGGTCGGCCTTGACGCCGCGATGCCCGGCGGGCTGCGTCAGGTCCCGGTCGCCCAGGATCAGGACCATGATCACCGCAATACCCACGACCACGCCGCAATCGGCAAGGTTGAAGATCGCGAAGTTCGGCACTGCGATGAAATCGACCACGTGTCCCTGACCGAAACTCGGCTCGCGGAACAAGCGGTCGGTGAGATTACCCGCGGCGCCGCCGAGCACCAGACCCAGGCCCACGGCCCAGAACGAGTGCCGAACCTTACGCAGGGTGAAGGCGATGAACACCACCACCACGGCCATCACGACCGTGAAGATCCACGTGAAATCCGACCCCAGTGAGAAGGCAGCGCCACTGTTGCGGATGTGCTGCCACCACAGCAATCCCGGAATCACCGGGAACTGCTGGCCCATGGGCAGTTCGGCCACGACCCACAGCTTGGTCAGCTGGTCAGCGCCATAGATCAGCGCGGCGACGAGCAAGGACAGAATGAGGCAGCGGCGGCCCCGACCCGAAGGTGTGGGAGCCGCCGCTGTCTCGCGAGCTTGATGCGACACCGAGTGTTACTTGACCACGGTGCGGTTCGAAGTGTTACCGGACGGCGCGTTGCTGGGCGCCAATGAACCGGTGGAGTCGATGTCACGCAGCTGACCGTTAATGAAGTTCTTCAGATTGCTGCGGTAATCGCGTTCGAAAGTACGCAGTTCGCTGACGGAAGCTTCCAGACGGGACTTTTCCTTCTCCAGGGTGGAGAGAGTCTCTTCCTTGGTCCGCTTGCCATCGGAAACGAGCTTGTCGGCCTGGGTTCGGCCTTCGGAGATGAGACGTTCGCGCTCGGAACGACCCTGCGCCACGTACTCGTCGTGGAGCTTCTGGGCCATGGCGAGCACGCCCGCGGCGGACTCGGCAGATTCGGTGCCGGGCTGGCCTGCATCCGTGGTGGTACCCGCAGTTGCCGTCGCGGTGGGAGCCGCAGCGGAAGCAGGAGTAGTGGTCTCGCGAACCTCGGTGGTCTCGGAGACCTCCACGGTTTCCTTGGGTGCAACCGGAGCGGAAACAGCGGAGTCGCTGCGGCCCTCAGTCGCCGCCTGGCCACCGGAGGTTTCGACCTGCTTGCGCAGGTCCTCGTTCTCCTGGTTCAGACGACGCAGTTCAACCACGATCTCGTCCAGGAAGTCATCGACCTCGTCCTGGTCGTATCCCTCGCGGAACTTGGTGGGCTGGAACCGCTTATTAATGACGTCTTCTGGTGTCAAAGTCATGTGAGTGCTTCACTCCTACTTCTAATCAAGCCGCGAATGCCAGGCCTCGGTCAAGATATCTAACGCTAAGGATACAACTACGGCGTAACCAACGCGCGGTGCTCGGGGTGTCACCGCAACTTATCCCCGCAAGAGCATTCCCCAAAGGATCGATTGAATGATGCTCACGGCGAAGACCAAGATCAGGAAACCCAGGTCCAGCGCGACACCACCGAATCGCAACGGTGGCACCACCCGTCGCAACAAATTCATGGGCGGGTCAGTGACCGAGTAGATCAACGACGCCGCAATCAGCACGATGCCCTGAGGTCGCCAGTTCCGGGCGAACATCTGCACCCAGTCCAGCACGAGACGGCCCAGCAACGCCACATAGACGAGGTGGACCACCAGGTACAGAACGGAGATGAGAAGATCCACGATCAGCCCTCAGCCTGTCCGTAGGACTCCGTGTCCTCGTCAATGTCACTCGTGTGACCCTGATCGCGCACCTCGACGTACGAGGGGGTGAGCAAGAACACCTTGGCAGTGACACGTTCGATGGAACCGTGCAGGGCGAACACCAAACCGGCAGCGAAGTCCACCAGGCGCTTGGCCTCGGCCTCGCCCATGTCCGACACATTCATGATCACGGGGGTGCCGTCACGGAACGCTTCACCGATCGACTTGGCGTCGTTGTAGGAGCGGGGGTGCACAGTGGTGATGGTGCGCAATTCGCTGTCGTCCTCTCGGGAACTGGGAGCCCTTCTAATGGGCGTCACGGGGGCTCGATACTCCGCGGAACGGCGCGCCACGGCACCGTTTCCGCTGTCACCGACCACTGCGGTGGAACCGCTTGCCGGTGCCTGCGTGACTTCCCGGGGACGGCTGGTCTCTTCGGAGGTGTAGTCGTCGTCGGTCTCGGCGAGGCCGAGATAAATCATGGTACGACGCAGCGCTCCGGCCATAGTCTCTCCTCAATCACTGGACGGATGACAGAAATGTCACCCGCGAAATTATCTCTCATTACGCTACCGCACGGCGGGACGCGGCCCGAGGACATCCGAGCCGATGCGCACGTGAGTGGCTCCCGCTGCCACGGCGGCCTCCAGGTCCCCGCTCATGCCCGCCGAGACGGCGGTGGCCCCGGGATGCTCTCTCTGCAATTGCTGGGAGATCTCCCACAGTCGTTCGAAAGCCTCACGGGGGTCGCCCTCCTTGGGGGCCACAGCCATCACTCCCGCAAGTTCCAGCCCGTCGGTGTCGACGATCAGCCGTGCGAGCTCGGCCACCCGAGCCGGGTGCGCTCCACCTCGCTGGGAATCTTCCTCCGCCTCCGGGTCCAGGTTCACCTGGATGCAACACTTCAGGTCGGCGGTCGCTGCGGGGCCCGGGGCGACGTCGTTCTGGTCCACGGCGGCGCGATGGTTACCCACGGCCTTACCCAGGGCAACGACCAGTGACTCTCGATCCACAGAGTGCACCCAGCTTGCGTAGCGCACCACCCGCTTGGCCTTATTGGACTGGAGTTGCCCGATGAAATGCCACACGGGCTCGCTCGTGTCCGCTTCCCGCTCGGTCAAAGACTCGGACACCTCCTGCGACTTGGGCAGGGCTTCTTGGTCCTTGTTCTCGCCGACGGCGCGCACCCCCAGATCCCGCAGCCTCACCACATCTTGGGCGGGGAAGAATTTTGTCACCACGATCAGTGAGGGCAGTTCACCACCGTGGGCGCGGTCCTCCGTCCGTTGCTCTGCCGCCTCGAGAATGCGCTGTCTCACCGCGGACAGGCGCTGGGCCAGTTCGGCGGTGCGCGCACCGTCATCGGTGCTCTGCATCTGGTCTTCGGAATGCGTCACGGAGTGTCCTTTCCCGCGGAGGTAGTTGCCGAAGGTACCCAAACAACACCCGCAAGGCGAGAGGTCGTCTTGTCGCGCCGGTACGAATAGAGCACATCGTGTTCCAGGGTGCACCATTCGGAACGATCGGCACTGCTATCGCTCACCCTGACGTCTAGACCGTCGAGCAGCGTGCGGGCGGCTCCAGGCAGATCGAGCCCGGGGGTCTGCCACGAGGTTACGGTCCCGATCCCGGGCAGCAGGTCAGCCGACTCGGTACGCATGTCATCGGGGACTTCGTAGCACGAGCCGCAAATCGCGGGCCCCACCCACGCCGTGATGGATTCAGCACCGCGCTCGCGCAGTTCTCGAACAGTGTTCTGAAGTACACCGTCCAGCAGGCCCCGCCGGCCGGCGTGCGCCACGGCCGTGAGAGGGACGGTCGTCTCCGCCCGTTCGGCGACGAAAACGACCGGAAGACAGTCCGCGGTGAGTACGGCCAGGGGTGTGCCATCATCGCTGATCGCCGCGTCCGCTTCGGGAGCTTCAGGGGCGTTCGACATCTCCTGGCCATTCGAGTGGTCGGTGGTACCGGTCGAGAAGGACACCACGGTGGCCCCGTGAACCTGACGCATGAATCTCAAGGACCCCGCGGGCAGTCCTAGCGTCACTTCGAGCGCGGCCCGATGGGCCGCTACCTCCGAGGGGTCCTCCCCGGTGTGCGCCGCAACATTTCCCTCGTCCGCGTCCGTGAACGCAATGGCCGCACCCGCGTGCCGGTCGGTGAACCACACGACCCATCATCTCCTCACCACATGACAACGGGGTGGGTACCGCTTGGCGATACCCACCCCGTGATCCAATCTTTCGGGGGTCAACCCGGCGGGCAGAACCCGCTCAACTCACTTCAAAAAATCCGGGAAATCCAGGGAATCCTTGCGTGACGAGTTGGATGACGAGTTCGAGGACTCGCCCTCGGCGGGCAGATCGACGTCGAAGCCGGCGTCATCCGGGATGTCGTCTTCCTGCGACTGGCGGGAGCCGAAGGACTGCGAGTTGTTGTTGCCGTAGGAAGAGCCACCGCGCTGCGGGGAACGACCCACGCCCGAGGGACGTGACGCGTCGCCGCCGAAGGCAGCACGGGTGTTGGCCGCCTGACGCTCCGCCGGGGAGGAGTTGTTGGCATTGGTCTCCTGCGAGACGGAATCGAAACCGGCGGCGATCACGGTGACGCGGGCCTGATCACCCAGGGCGTCGTCAATCACGGCGCCGAAGATGATGTTGGCCTCGGGGTGAGCCACTTCCTGGACGAGGCGAGCGGCCTCGTTGATCTCGAACAAACCGAGGTCGGAGCCACCCTGAATGGACAGCAACACGCCGTGAGCTCCGTCAATGGATGCCTCGAGCAGCGGAGACGCAATGGCGAGTTCGGCAGCCTTGACGGCGCGATCTTCACCCTGCGCCGAGCCGATGCCCATGAGTGCCGAACCGGCCCCCTGCATGACGGATTTGACGTCCGCGAAGTCCAGGTTGATCAGGCCTGGGGTGGTGATCAAATCGGTGATGCCGGAGACACCGGACAGCAGAACCTGGTCCGCGGACTTGAAGGCATCCAGCATGGACACGTTGCGGTCCGAGATGGAGAGCAGACGATCGTTGGGGATCACGATGAGCGTGTCCACTTCGTCGCGCAGGGTCTCGATGCCGTTCTCAGCCTGGTTGGAGCGGCGACGTCCCTCGAAGGTGAACGGGCGGGTGACCACACCGATGGTCAAGGCACCCAGCGAGCGAGCGATGCGAGCGACGACCGGCGCGCCACCGGTGCCGGTGCCGCCGCCTTCACCGGCGGTCACGAAGACCATGTCAGCGCCCTTGAGCACTTCCTGGATTTCTTCTTCGTGGTCCTCGGCAGCCTGGCGTCCGACATCCGGGTTGGCTCCGGCGCCGAGGCCCCGGGTCAGTTCACGACCGACGTCGAGCTTGACGTCTGCGTCCGACATCAGCAGTGCTTGTGCATCGGTGTTGATGGCGATGAACTCAACGCCGCGCAGACCTTCCTCGATCATGCGGTTGACAGCGTTGACACCGCCGCCGCCGATGCCGACCACCTTGATGACAGCCAAGTAGTTCTGGGGGGTTGAGGAGTCCATATGCACCTAACTCGCGTGGGGCTTACCGACAACCGTTCCGCTCATCCAATAAGTTCAAGAATTACTTGAGACTTGAGCGATTTATGCGCAAACGGGAATGTCGCATTTCATGTCGACCTTAGAGTACCAATCACCTGCGCGTTCTCCATATCACGACCGTTTGTGTTTCCTGATAAGTCGCCACTCCCCCTAGTCACAGCGGAAGTGGGCAGATTCAAGGTGAGCTTGAAGCTGAGATATGCGGGTGAATGGGGATTATTCGATCGTGGGATGAAGCGGCGCGGAAACGTCGTACACGGTGCCGTCCGCCGTGGCCTGGTCGCCCACAAGAGCCGCGAGCACCTGGGCCTTCAACTCGCTGTCGGAGGAATCACCCCAGATCGCCTTCCGGCCGTCTGCGAAGGTGAGCTCGACCGACGATTCGGAGGGCGCGGAGGCGGTCTCGAGTTGGGTCAGTACGTTCGAGGGCAAGGACGCCAACACATTGGAGATCGCCGCAAACTTATTGGTGCTCAGCACGTCCCGACCGCCCTCGATCATGGGGACGTCGGGACGATCGCCCTCGCCGTAGGTTGCCAACTGCTGCCCTTGAGAATCCACGAGGATGAGGTCCTGCCCGTCCTTCACCGCGGCCACTCCCACGCGCTCGTGCAACTGCACGGTGATGGTGTGCGGCGGTTCCAGTACCACGTCCACGGATTTCACCTGGGGCACGTCACCCACGGCGGACCGTACTTCTTCCTTCGAAATCCGGGTCAGCGGAACGCCTTCGAATCGCTGCAGAGCTTCCTCGACGTTCTGGGGATCCGTCAGGCGGGCTCCCTCGACATCGATGGAACGGGTCGCGAACAGCGGTGAGAAGAACACGATGCCCACGAATAAGGCCGCCACCAGCAATGCGGCGAGCAGTGCGAGCCAGCGCTTGCGGCGGCGTCGGCGATGGGAACTACGGGGAAACGCGACCACGGTGTCCGGATCAGTGGAATCCGCATCGGTGTCGTCGGCGGCCGCTTCCGCTTTGGCGGACTTGCGGCGCTGTCGCCAGGTCGAGAACCGACCACCGGGTAGCGGTGTCTCCTCCAACTGGCCGGTGTCCACGCGGGAGACCTTGGACTCGTCGTTGACGCTGACCCGCACGGGCTCGTTCTCACCCGCGTCGTCGAACTCGTCGTGGGCGGCGCCGTCGAACGGGCTGTCCTCGCTCTGTCCGGTCAGCTGAGGGTCCTCGGCGTCGCGGTCGCGGCCCAGGCGCGGTTGATGTGGTGGTGTGGGCCTGACCATCAGTTGAGCGCCAACCCGTCCACAATCTTGGGACCGAGTGCGGTGACGTCACCGGCACCAACGGTCAGGATCAGGTCGCCCTCGGCCGCGGATTGCAGGACTGCTCCGATCGCCTCTTCCGCCTCGGGTGTCGACACCACTCGACCGGACGGTGCCAGATCCGAAATGCTGCGACCCGTGATGCCCGGTAGCGGCTCTTCACGAGCGCCGTAGACGTCCAGGACGTACGCGTGATCCGCCAGCTCGAGCGCGGCGGCGAATTCGGCGGCGAACTCACGGGTCCGCGAGTACAAGTGGGGCTGGAAGATGGCGTGCACCTTGTGCTCACCCGCGACCTCGCGAGCTGCCTTGAGCGCAGCCTGGACCTCGGTAGGGTGATGCGCGTAATCGTCGAAGACCCGCACCCCACGGGCCGTGCCCTTCAGGTCGAAGCGTCGCGCCGAACCGTGGAACTGACCCAGCCCATCGACCAGGGCTTCGGGCTCCGCACCGGCTGCGAGGCCAGCGGTGAACGCCGCGGCGGCGTCGGCGATGTTGTGCGCACCGGGCACCAACAGGTCCAACTCGAGTGACCGGGGCTCACCGCCTGCCAAGGAGAAGGTCAGGGTACAGTGCGAACCCACGCCGCGCGCCTCGATGCCCGAGATGACCACGTCCGCCGCAGGGTCCACTCCGTAGGTGAGGACGGCTTCGCCGGTCCCTCGACGCCGCTCGGCCAAGTCGCGCGAGCCTGCGTCGTCCAGGCACGCGACCAGCGTGCCGCCGGGGCGAATGGTCTCCACGAAACGATCGAAGGACGCGAAGAACTCGTCCGAGGATCCGTAGTGATCCAGGTGGTCGGGTTCGACGTTGGTGATCACGGCGATTTCGGGCAGGTAGGCCAGGAAGGAACCGTCGGACTCGTCCGCCTCGGCGACGAACCAGGCGCCGTCGGCGAAGCCCGCGTTGGCTCCCAGGTCCGCTACGAAGGCTCCGATGGCCCACGACGGATCCAGGTCCGCCGTTCGGAAGGCCACGGTGGTCATCGAGCTCGTGGTGGTCTTGCCGTGGGTTCCCGCAACAGCCACCACGCGGCGACCGTGCATGGCGGAGGCCAGAGCCTCCGACCGGTGTACAACGCGCAGGCCGCGCTCCCGTGCGGCGACAAGTTCAGGATTGGTGGGTTTGATGGCCGTGGAGATCACCACTGTCCCGGCACCGTCAACGTTCTGGGCCCGCTGGCCCACGAAAACGGTGGCGCCCAGTTCCTCGAGCTCACGTAGGCCCTTGGAGTCCTTGGCGTCCGACCCGCTCACGTCCACACCGCGTGCCAACAGGAGGCGAGCCACGGCGGACATGCCCGCACCGCCCATGCCGATGAAGTGGACGCGCCCCAGCGCGTGGGGGTCGAGCTGGACCTGGGAGTTCACGGTGGTCTCCTCCGAACGGGAAGTGGGAAGTGATGAGTGGTCGGTGACTAACCTTAACGGCGTGCTGCTTGCTCCAGGACCAACCGCGCCATCGTCTGGGCGGCATCGCGGATGCCGTGGGCCGCTGAGGCCTGAGCCATGCTCGCCAGACGGGGCGCGTCGGTCACGAGCGCGGCGACCGTGTCCCGGTAGTACTGCGGGGTGAAATCGGAATCCTTGACGAGTTCCGCTCCCCCGGCCGCTACCAGCGACCGGGCGTTGAGAGCCTGTTCACCGTTACCGATCGGCAAGGGGACGAACACTGCCGGGAGCCCCACGGCGGCAACTTCACACACCGTGGCCGCTCCGGCTCGGGCGACCAACAGGTCCGCCGCGGCGTACACCTTCTCCATGCCGTCCACGTATTCGGTCTGCACATAACCCGGTGCCCGCAGCAGTTCACCCTTGTCGGTGCGGACCTCCTTGGTGCGCCCGGTCACGTGCAAGAGTTGATAGCCCTGTTCGGCCACTTCATGCGCGATCTTGGCCACGGTGCGGTTCATGGATTGCGCTCCGGAGGAACCTCCGGTCACCACCACGGTGGGCAGGTCCGGATCCAGTCCGAGGTCTTCACGCGCCCGGGCACGCAGGGCGCCCCGGTCGAGCTGGGCGATCTCCTGGCGCATGGGCATTCCCACGGCAACAGCCCCTTTGAGGGGGGTGTCGGCGAAGGCCGTGGCCACCACGGACGCGAAGCGGGCTCCCACTCGATTGGCGAGTCCGGGCCGCGCGTTGGCCTCGTGGATGATCACGGGAATTCGACGCCGCGCAGCGGCTAGGTACACGGGCGTGCACACGTAGCCGCCGACGCCCACCACCACGTCCGCTTGCTGGGAGTCGAGAATCCGACCGGCCTGCTGAACCGCCCGGTTAAGCCGTGCCGGTAGCCGCAGCAGATCTGCTGAGGGGCGGCGCGGCAGCGGTACACGCTCAATGAGTTCAAGGGGCACGCCCGCGGCCGGAACCAGCCGGGTTTCCATACCCGACGCCGTTCCCACAGCGCACACGGAGGCCGTAGGGTCGGCGTCCCGAATGGCGTGCGCGATGGCGAGCAAAGGGCTCACGTGGCCCGCGGTGCCACCACCGGCGAGCATCACGTTCACCGTGGCCTCGGCGTTGTTCAGCGGTTCACTGGTCATCATGTGCCTTTCCACCCTGCGAAGTCATACGTCGCAACCATTGTGGCCCCCGACGCCGCGGGTCCCCGTCACCGGAGACCTCGTGGGCCTCCTGCCGATCCAGGATCGCGGACTTGTCTCCCACCTCGACCGACCGTGGCACGCGGGCGAAGGACATGACCACGCCCACCGCGGCCAAGCTGATCAGCAAGGCCGAACCACCGTAGCTGATGAAAGGCAACGGAATACCGATCACGGGGAGCAACCCGGTGACCATGCCGAGATTCACAAAGGCTTGACCGACGATCCAGGTGGCAACACACGCCGTGGTGATTCGGACGAAAATGCTGCGGGTGCGCAGGATGATGCGGGCCATGGCAACCACGATGATCGCGAAGAGCAACAGGATGATCGCGGTACCGAGCAGGCCGAGTTCTTCTCCGATGATCGAGAAGATGTAGTCGTTGTGAGCCTCGGGAACGTAGTTGTACTTGAGTCGCGACTGGCCCAGGCCCACGCCCCACCAGCCACCGGTGGCCAGCGCGTTCAGTCCCTGCTCGGCCTGCCAGCACGCATCGGTGGCACCGCATTCACCGAACAGCCAGCCCGTGATGCGGTCCACGCGGTGCGGGGCGGTAATGATGGCGCCCACGCCGAGCACAACGCCCACGGCGGCTGCCCCGGCAAAAATTTTGAGCGGCGCACCGGCAAAGAAGAGCCCCGCCGCATAGATCAGCACGAACACGATGGCGGTGCCCATGTCACCGCCGGCCGCAACCAGGCCGGTGGGTACCAGGAAGCCGATGGCCGAGGGCCACAGGGCCTTCCTCCAGTCCTTAACCTCGTCACCCTGTTTCGCGAACTGCGCGGCCAACCACACGCACAGGGCTAATTTCGCGGCTTCGGAAGGCTGCAGGGTCAGACCGCCCAGGCTCAGCCAGTTGCGGTTGCCGTTGACTTCCTCACCCAACGGAGTGAAAACCAGGAGCAGCAGCCCGACACCCAGCCCCCACAGCCCCCACGCGAACTTTCTGAAGAGCCACGCGGGAACGAACGACAAACCAATCATCACGATCAGTCCGACCACGCCGAACATGGCTTGGCGTTGGAAGAGGAAATAGGCGGAACTGTCCTCGGCAATGGCCTCGACCGCAGAGGCGGACAACACCATCATCATGCCGATCGCGGTCAGCATGATCACGGTGCCCGCGAGAGCCCAGTAGGAGTGGAACAAGGGCCCGTCCACCAGCTGGTGCCACAGGTGGCGCAGTTTGCTGGTCAGGGGACGCCCTCCCCCGCCGCTGGCCCGCACCACACCCAGATCCTCGTCACGTACGCCGGGGCCCGGGCGGGTCACCGTTGAGTAAGTTCCCTTCGGGTGATCGGCTACCGCGCCGTTGCGGGTCGTGTTGGAGCCTCGGCCAGGGGATGTCGCCATCAGAGTCCCAGTTCCTCGCGTACGCCGTTCACAAAGGCATCTCCGCGGTCCGCGTAGTCCTGAAATTGGTCCATCGACGCGGCCGCCGGTGCCATGAGCACGGTGTCTTTCGGATTCGCGAGCTTCCGCGCCTGTTGCACGGCGGCGTGCATGGCGGCGTGGCCGTCCGTGGGATCGGCGGCAGGATCGAGCGCGTCGGGGCCCGACGTCGCCACGACGGCCACCTCGGGCGCGTGGCGTTCCAGCGCGTCCAGCAGCGCCTGGTTGTCGGTGCCGATCAGGATCACCGTGTGCAGACGAGAGGCATTGCGTTCGATGAGCTGGTCGTAGCTCACGCCCTTGGACAGCCCACCGGCGATCCAGATGACCGAGTCGAAGGCGGACAGTGACGCCTGGGCGGCGTGCGGATTGGTGGCCTTGGAATCGTTGACCCAGCGAACGCCGTCGGACTCGGCCACCAACTGGATTCGGTGGTCACCGGGCTGGAAGGCGAGCAGCCCCTCTCGGACAGCCTCCGGAGCGACACCGGCCGCGCGTGCCAGGGCTGCGGCGGCCAGAGCGTTGGCGACCACGTGCCGGGTGGGCAGCGCTCCCGTGTCGGCAACGGTGCCCAGCTCGGCGGCGGTGTTCTTCCGATCCGCCACGAAGGCCCGGTCCACCAGCAGGTCGTCCACCACACCCACCATCGACAGATCCGGGGTGCCGGTCGTGAAGCCGATGGCGCGGCAACCTTCCTGCACATCCGCTTCCTCCACGAGCCCGACGGAGCCCTCTTGCTCCACGTTGAACACGCACGCGACCCGGGTGTTCTCGTAGACGCGGGACTTGTCCGCCACGTAGTTCTCGTATCCCTCGTGCCAGTCCACATGATCCTGGGCCAGGTTGAGCACCACGGACGCCAAAGGCGCCATCGAGTGGGTCCAGTGCAGCTGGAAACTCGAGAGCTCCACGGCCAGGACGTCGTATTCGACCGGATCGCGCAATGCATCCAGAATGGGCGTTCCCACGTTTCCTACCGCGATCGCCTTGAGGCCCGCGGCCTGGAGGATGGATGCGGTCATTCCCACCGTGGTGGTCTTGCCGTTGGTGCCGGTGATGCACACCCATTCGGCGGTCTTGCGGCCTTCGCGTTCCCGCACCCGCCAGGCCAGTTCCACGTCACCCCAGATTTGGATGCCCTCTTCACGAGCGGCGACGAGCAACGGATGGGTGGGCGGGAAACCCGGAGAGGTGACGATCACGTCGGGGCGGTCCCCCGCGACGTCGGGAACGAATGTCATGGCGTCCTGGCCGAGGTTGACGTCCAGGGCCCCCACGATGCGCAGTGTGTCGGCGCGCTGTCGGTTGCGTGCGGTGTCGTTGCCGTCCAGTACGACGACGCGCGCGCCGAGTTCGATGAGGGTGTCCGCGGCCGCGAATCCCGAGACGCCGATGCCGGCCACGACCACTCGAAGGCCGCGCCAGTCGGCGTCCCAGCTGGTCAGCCCGGCTAGCCGCGGGTTATCGAGCACTGGGTTGTCATTACTCGCGTGAATCATCGAAGTGCCTCAGCTCCGGGGAAAGCCCCTCCGTTGTGAATCAACCAGTCACCGTAGAACACACCCAGTGCCGCGGCCACGAACAATCCGGCAATGATCCAGAACCGAACCACGATGGTGACTTCCTGCCAGCCCTTGAGTTCGAAGTGGTGCTGCAGCGGGGCCATCTTGAAGATGCGCTTTCCGCCGGACAGTTTGAAGTAGCCCACCTGCATGATCACGGACAACGTGATGACCACGAACAGACCGGCGATCAGGATGAGCAACAGTTCGGTCCGGGACAGCACGGCGAACGCGGCCAACGCGCCACCGAGTCCCAGCGAACCGGTATCGCCCATGAAGATCTTGGCGGGTGAGGTGTTCCACCACAGGAAACCGATCAGCGCGCCCACCAGGGCCGCGGCAACGATGGCGAGGTCCATGGGGTCGCGCACCTCGTAGCAGGCCGCCTGGTTCACGTTCTCGCACAGGTGGCCGGACTGCCACAGGGCAATGAGCATGTAGCCGCTGAACACCAGGATGGAGGCGCCGGTCGCCAGTCCGTCCAGGCCGTCGGTGAGGTTCACCGCGTTGGTGGTACCGGTCGCGATGAGGTTCACCCAGATCACGAACAGGATGGCCCCGATGATCGGCCCGGCAAAGGCGAGATCGACATTGGTGTCGCGGGTCCACGAGATGGCGGTGGAGGCGGGGGTGTTGCCCGCCTCGTCCGGGAAGAACAGCACGAGCACGGCAAAGGCCACGCCGATGGTTCCCTGCAGGATCATCTTCCCGGCGGCCGTGAGACCCAAGTTCTGCTTCTTGGCGATCTTCTTGTAATCGTCCAGGAACCCCACCAGACCCATGCCGAGCATGAGCCCGAGGGCAAGGACTCCGGACAGCGTGACGCCGCCGTTTTCTGGCCAGGCCAACATGCTGACCACATGGGTCACCAGATAAGCGGCCACCACGGACAGCAGAATGGCCACACCACCCATGGTGGGCGTGCCGCGTTTGGTCTGGTGGCTAGTGGGCCCGTCGTCGCGGATGTATTGACCGTACCCGCGGCGGGCCAACATCTTGATGAGCGCGGGGGTGCCGAAGATCGAAAAGACGAGGCCCAGCCCCGAAGCCATGAGCAACTGAATCATGCGGGCTCGTTCCCCTTGCCGTTGGTCGTTTCATGGGTGGGGGCCGTTTGGTCGGACCCCTCGGCTGCCACGCGATCCCCCAGATGGTTGAGTCCTGCGGCGTTGGAGGATTTGAAAAGCACGATGTCACCGGGTTGCAATGCGCCCTTCAGATGATCCTCCGCTTCCTCCGCGGTGGCCACCCACTGGGCTTCGTCCCCCCAGGAACCTTCAAGGGTAGCCGCGGTGAAAATGGGGCGTGCCAGGTCGCCCACGGCCACCACGTGTGAAATGTTCATGCGGACCAGCAGCTGGCCCAGTGCGTCGTGGGCCGCCACGGACTCGTCTCCGAGTTCGTACATCCCGCCCAGAACGGCCACGGTTCGACGCGGTGCGGTCTGTCCGTCGCCACGCCCCATTTGCGCGAGGGTCTGCAGTGCAGCGCGCATGGACTGCGGGTTGGCGTTGTAAGCGTCGTTGATCACGGTCACGCCGTCCGGGCGCTCGGTGCGTTCCATGCGCCAGCGCGACTGCGCACCCTGGCCGTTGAGACCGGCCACGATGGCCTGCGGCTCGATCCCTGCAGCGAAGGCGACGGACGCGGCCGCCAGAATGTTTGACACGTGATGCGCGCCGATGAGTTTGGACTCGATCTCATGCGCGGAACCATCGGGCAGATGCAGGGTGAAACGCGGGCACCCGTCCGCGCCCACCGTCACGTCCTCAGCCCAGACCCGGTCGTCGCCGTGCTCGGGCGCGTTCGGCTCAGACCCGAGGCCGAAGGACACGATGTTGGCCTGGGTGCGGGTGCGCATCTCCCGTACACGGGGATCGTCGTCGTTGAGCACAGCGGTGCCGTTCGGGGCGAGACCCTCGACCATTTCGCCCTTGGTGCGCGCAATGTTCTCGACGCCGCCGAACTCACCGGCGTGCGCGGTTCCCACGCACAGCACGGCGCCGACATCCGGGTGCACCATGTTGCACAGGTATTCAATATTGCCCAGGTGATTTGCGCCCATTTCAATCACGAAGTACCGGGTGTCCTCGTGCGCGGTGAACACGGTGAGCGGGACGCCCACCTCACCGTTGTAGGAATTGCGCGGCGCCACGGTCGGACCCTGGGATCCGAAGATTCCGGCCAGCAGGTCCTTGGTGGTGGTCTTCCCCACCGAGCCCGTCACTGCGACCACGGTCACCGGGTGCTTCTCTCGCAGCCGATCGATCACGTTGCTCGCGAGAGCGCCCATGGCCTCGACGACGTCGGTCACGACCACACCGGGGTAAGGCTCCCCCGCGTCGTTGGTCACCTCGCGCTCGAGCAGGTTGAGCACGGCACCGGCCTGGGCCGCCTGGGGTACGAACTTGTGCCCGTCCGTGGCCTCACCGGGTTTAGCCACGAACAGCGTCCCGTGAGTGACCTCGCGGGAGTCCGTGGTGACGGACGAGATCACCACGGACTCAGCGTTCTGGACACCGACCAGGCGGCCTCCGGTGGCTTGCGCCACCTGAGTGGCGGACAGGGAAATCATTTCTGCTCCTTACGGCCCGAGTGCAGCGCATCCAGCGCCGCCCTGAGCTCCACGCGGTCATCCAGCGGATGTGCCACGCCGTTGAGATCTTGGAAAACTTCGTGGCCGCGCCCTGCCAGAATGATGGAATCCTCCGGTCGGGCCATGCGGACCGCCGTGTGAATGGCTACCTCGCGCGGGGCGATCACGTGCACCTCAGCGGCACGTGCTCCGCGCTCTTGGGCCTCGCGTGCGCCCTGGGCCACCTGTTCGCGAATGGGTGCGGGATCTTCGTCGTGGGGGTCGTCATCGGTCACGATCACGATGTCCGCACCCTCCGCGGCGATCCGCCCCATGATGGGTCGCTTGGTGGTGTCGCGGCGTCCTGTGGCACCGAACACGATGATCGTGCGGCCACCTTCTTCGGTGGGTTCCACGGACTGCAGAGCTCGGACCATGGCATCCGGGTTGTGGGCGAAATCCACGACCGATGTGGGCCGGGTGCCGATCAGCTGCATGCGCCCGGGCACATCGGTGGTCAACGGATCGTGCTCGTCCAGAGCCTTCTGCAGGGTGTCCAGGTCCACCCCGGAGTCCAACACCATGAGGACGGCCAGGGCCGCGTTGGCCACGTTGAAGTCGCCCGGCAGCGCCGTGGAGACCGACAGCTGGCGGCCGTCGCGGTGCTGCAGGGTGAACGCGTGACCGATTCCTCGGCGGGTCAGGGAGTTCAGGGTCCAGTCGGCACCGGAGCGTTCGGGGCCCGCGTGGGCGTCGTCCCCGATATTGCCGCGCAGCGCAACGGAGGTGACGTGGTCCGAGCCCAGGTTCTCTCGGGCTCGGCGAGCCATTGCTTCTCCCCATTGATCACCTTCGGTCAACAGAACGACGGCGCGCTCCGCCCGCTCGGCGGTGAACAACTGGGCCTTGACCTCGAAGTAGGCCTCCATGGAGCCGTGTAGATCCAAATGGTCCTGGGTGAGGTTGGTGAATCCGGCCACGTTGTAACGGACGCCGTCCACGCGGTGGAACTCCAGTGCGTGGGACGAGACCTCCATGGCGGTGGCGCCGATGCCGCGCTCGCGCATGAGCGACAACAACGAGTGGACGTGCGGTGCCTCGGGCGTGGTGAGCTTGGAGGGGATGGGGGTGTCTCCGGCCAGGATCTCGATGGTCCCGATCAGCCCGGTCGTGTGCCCCAGGGCCCGCAGAATGGAGGTCAGAAAGTACGTGGTGGTGGTTTTACCGTTGGTTCCGGTGACCGCGAACAACTTCTGCGCGCTGCCGTCCTCCGGCTGGGAGTTGTAGATCTCGGCGGCGATCCGACCCGTCCACGCTCGCGGATCGTCACTCACCAGTACGGGGAGGTCCACGGCTGCCTGCGCGACAAGGTCCGCGCCCGCGGCGTCGGTGAGAATGGCCACAGCACCGGACGCGGCGGCGTCGGCGGCGAATTGTGCCCCGTGCATGCGCGCACCCGGAAGGGCCGAGTACAGGTCCCCCGGCTGGATCTCCCGAGAATTCAGGACCACGCCCGTGACGGGGACGTTCGAGGCACCCTGTGAAGTGACGATCTGCGCGCCCGTGAGATGAGCTAACTGCTCAACGGTGTGAGCCACGGGTCGGGACGGACGCACCGACTGCGCGTCGCGTCCCTGTTCGGCAGATGCAACCATGGAAGTCCTCTTCAAAAAGCTGTAGCGAGCGAACCCCGCTCACCGGGGCCGGTACGTACCGGTAAATAAGGTGGTGCTGCGAGTTTATCCCTGTGATTCTTCCCGAGCCGGTGAGGGCCACGTTTGGTCCAGCGCGTTCGTGGGAGTCACGGAGCGGTCGAGATTGTCCGGAACTTCCTTGGGGATCTCCACGGGATCCGTCGTAGAAGGAGGCACGTTGTAGTGGTGCAGGACCTGTTCCATGATCGTGGAGAAGGTTTCCGTGACGCCAATAGTGTGGACGTCCCCCTCGGGGCGCTGGAGTGTCACGGCCACCAGGTACTGCGGATCTTCCATCGGTGCCACGCCCACGAACGACGTGGTGTAGCCGTCGTAGCCACCCTGGTCGCTGGGCGCCTCCGCGGTACCGGTCTTGCCGCCCACGCGGTAACCGGGAACCGCTGCCTCCTTGGCGCCACCCTCGGTCACCACGGTCTCCATGACGTCCATGGTCTGCTGCGCTGCTTCGGGCGAGACCACTCGCTTGCCTTCCGGCTGTTCGGGAGTGGTGACCGAGCCGTCGGCTTCCTCCGTGGACTCCACGAGGCGAGGTTCGATCAGCACGCCGTCGTTGGCAACCGCTTGGAAGATCGATGCCGTGCGCAGCGGGCTCTGTGAAACGCCCTGGCCGAACAGCACGGTGAATTGCTGGCGGAAATCCCAATCGTCAGCGGGAGCCAGGATGCCGGAGGTCTCACCGGGGAGCTCGATGCCCGTGGACTGGCCAACCCCGAAATCCGCCATGTAATCGTGGCGGGTCTGCTTGTCCATCTTGGAGCCCATGATCACAGTTCCCGTGTTCATGGAATCCGCGATGATCCCGGCCACCGTGCGGTTCTGGGTACCGTGATCAAAGGCGTCCGTGATCTTTTCCGAGTCGATCTGCAGGTGCGGAGGCACCGTGATCTCGGTATCAGGATTGGCAATGCCCTGGTCCATGACGGCGGCGGTGGTCAGGATCTTCTGGGTCGAACCGGGCTCCACCGCGTGTGTCACGGAGCGGACGCCCAGGTCCTCCCCTTCGGCCTCGCCGGGCACGTTGGGGTCAACCGTGGACGAGTCCGCCATCGCCAGGACCTTGCCGGACTTGATGTCCATCACCACGGCGCTGCCCCATTCAGCATTGAGTTCCTCGGCGCGCTCGGACACTGCCTGTTGCGCGAAGTACTGGACGTCGCTGTCCATCGAGAGTTGAACATCAGCGCCGTCCTGCGGTGACTGCAACTCTTGCGGGGCAACGGGAATGCGCACCCCGTCACCGGAAATTTCGTAACGACGCTCGCCGTTCACGCCGCGCAGCTTGTCGTCCTGGGTCTGCTCGATACCGCCAAGGGCCTCGTTGTCGCCGCCCAGGAATCCCACGATGGACCCGCCCACCGCGCCGTTGGGGTAGCTGCGTTGGAAGGTCGGTTGACCGAACACGTACGGGAGATTGAGGTCCTGAATCTTGCCGTGCTGCTCCGGGGTCACACCACGGGCCACGTAGTTGAAGGTCTTGTCGCCGTCCAGGGCGTTCTTGACCTCGGTGTCCGGGAGGCTGAGTGCATCGGCGATCTCGTACACCGCCTGGGTGGGAGTCACCTCTTCGGTGGATTGGTCTTCCTTCACGCGGGTATGGGCCGCCACTGCAGTCTGATCCACCGTGATGTCGTAACGCTGCAGGGTGCGGGCCAGGACTTCACCGTTCGTGTCCTTGATGTCACCGCGTACAGCCGGAATCACCTCTGTTTGGGTGCGGCTCTCCGCCGCGGCTTCCGCGCGACCGGTGGGATCCAGCCCCTGCACCCAGAAGAGCTTTCCCGCGACCACCAACAGCAACGCCAGCAAGAGGGCGATACCCACCTGCGCTCGCGTCCAGCGGGGTCGCCAGGACGCGTTTCCGGTTGCGGGTGATGACACGATGAATCCTCAATTCCTAGCAGTCAGCGTAGCGGGCTACCTCCGAAGGTGCGGCTGTGGTTCCGGCACCGTTGCCGGAAGTGCAAAGTTTACTGGCCGGGCTCGCGCTGTGCAGGCGCCGGGATGGAACCGCCGTTGAGGTTCTCCTTCTCCTGGGCCTTCTGCTGCGCCTTGCGGTCGGCTGCCTTCTTCTCGGCCTCTTCCTTGGCGCGCTTTTCCGCGCGTTCCTCGGCAGCCACGCGGGCGTTCTCCGCTGCTTCGGAGCCCTTCATCTTGGCCGGGGGCACCAGGATGTCCTGGGCGTTCCCCTTTTCTGCCACGCCCGACGCCGCCGCAACGGCACCGGTGCTCAATTCCACGGTTCCCACGTCCTTGGCCTGGACCATGCCCAGGTCGTTGGCGCGTGCGGCGAGGTTCTGGGGAGCGGCGTTGGCTTCGATGTCCTGCGTGAGCGCCTCGTTCTCCTGGGAGAGAGCTCGTTCCTGAATGGTGAGTTCGGTGAGCCGGTACTGACCCGAGGAGATCTGGATGTTGAGGAACAGGATGCCCATCAGCGCGGCCGCGAGGGCAATGGCGCACATCACTACGGTGGAGACTCGGCTGCGACGGGCCTGACGCTGCGGGACGACCGACAGCGGCGTGCGCGATTGTTCGGAGCGGAGCTCTTCCTGAGGGGTCGATGACGGCGCCGGATGTGACATAGCCGCGCTGCTCATCGTGTACTCCCTGACTTCATGGTGGTGCGAATCTTCTCTACAGCCCGCAACCGAGCCGAGGCCGCTCGGGGGTTGGTTGCGGTTTCCTCGTCGCTGGGCCTCTCAGCTCCGCGAGTTAGAACCTTGAGCGTGGGTTGATGTTCCGGCAATTCCACAGGGAATCCCTTGGGTGCCGTGGACCGCGCTCCACGCGCAAATTCCTGCTTCACAATTTTGTCCTCAAGCGAGTGGTAACTCATAGCGACGACACGCCCGCCGACCCTAATAGTTTTCAACGCGGCAGGAATTGCCCGGGTTAAAACATCAAGCTCTTCATTAACTTCAATGCGTAACGCTTGAAAAGTTTGCTTGGCAGGATGCCCCTTTTTATGTTGCGCACTCATGGGCACGGCGGACTTGACCACGTCCACGAGTTCACCCGTGGTCTTGAGGGGTTTCACGGCGCGCGCGGCGACTATGGCTCGCGCAATGCGCGGGGCAAAGCGTTCCTCTCCCCAATTGCGCAAAATGGTGCGCAATTCATCCTCGCTGTACTCGTTGACGACCGTTTCTGCGGTGAACTCCGCTTGGGAGTCCATGCGCATGTCGAGTGGTGCGTCGAACGAATACGCGAAACCACGCTCGCGTTCGTCCAACTGCAACGAGGAAACACCCAGATCGAAGAGGACACCGTCCACCGCGTCCACACCGGCCACCGCTGCGGCATCGGCGATGTTCTCGTATGTGGTGTGAATGCTCCGGAACCGATCGCCGAAGGGTGCCAATCGGCGCCCCGCGAGTTCAAGTGCCTGCGGATCCCGATCAATCCCCACGACCGTGAGATTCGGGAAGCGTTTGAGCATGGCCTCACTGTGCCCACCCATTCCCAGGGTGGCATCCAGAACCACTGGTGAGTCAGTTTCGAAACCGGGTGCAAGAAGGTCCAAACAGCGCTCGAGCAGCACCGGTACGTGGCGCTGCTCTGCTGGTGTGTCCTGCATTCGGGCTCCTGATCTGTTCCGGGTTCAGCCCTGGTTGCTGTCACCCGCGTGGTTGACGGTCAAAGGTCCTCCGCGGTCCGGCTACCAGATCCCCCTCCGCCACTCGCCTCTCGAATCCGGCCTGACTCGGGGGAAGTCGAGTCAGGACGGTGACGTGGGCGGCTGGAGATCTCGTATCCGGTGCGCGTGAGCTGCGGTGAAATCAGAACAGTCCGGGGATCACCTCTTCTTCGGTGTCCGAGAACGCTGCCTCCTTCTCCTCCAGGTACTGCTGCCATGCCTGTGCGTCCCAGATCTCCGCGCGACTTCCCGCACCGATCACGGCGAGCTCTTTACCGAGCCCGGCGTAACTGCGCAGTGACGCGGGAATGGTCACGCGACCTTGCTTGTCCGGAACCTCGTCCGAGGCACCGGACAGAAAAACGCGGATGTAATCCCGAGCCTGCTTGGACGACAGCGGTGCCGCTCGCATTTGTTCGTGCACACGTGCGAATTCCTCTTCACTGAACACATACAGGCAACGCTCTTGCCCACGAGTCAGTACGAGTCCGTCCGCCAGTTCAGCCCGAAACTTGGCCGGGAGGATCAGCCGGGCCTTTTCATCAAGGCGCGGCGAGTATGTTCCGAGAAACATCTCCACCACCTTGATTTGGGGGTCCTACTGCACCCTCGTTCCTCTACCGCGCTCCACTTTACTCCACTTACCTCCACCGTCAACGCAGCTACTCCACTTCCCCGTGTTTCCAGGGAACCTGTCCCGCTCCTGACAGGTTTGAGGAAAAGAAAAACTCCCCGGTCAGCGACCGAGGAGCCAGAAATGAAGTTGTGGGGAGGAAAGTGGGGGAAAAGTGGAGGGACTAGTTTCCGCCACCCTGATTGCGCTGGTCCCACTTCTGTTCGAGGTTCTGCAAGAAGCCGGAGGAGGACTTGGGGCTGCCGCCCTTCTTGGGTCCTGCGGAGCTGGAGCCTGCGCGCTCCCCCTTGGCCGGAATGATGGCGACGTACACGCCGACCCCCATGACGATGAAGCCCAGCACACCCAGGAGAATCAGGTTGGTGGCGACACCGGCGAGGACAATACCCAAACCGACCACGGCAATCACCACGCCCAGCACCACGTTGCGCTTGGAACCACGCCCACGAGTGGGTTCCGGCTGCATGGTGGAAGCGAAGCGCGGATCTTCTTGGTGCAGTTGCTTTTCAAGCTGCGCCAGAAGTTGCTGTTCGTGCTCGGAAAGGGGCACGATTCCTCCTGCGTGTAGAGATGAAGATGACCGCGAAACCCAAATGATCATCACGTGTTATCAAGGATATCCCCTGCGGACCGGTTTGGCACGGTGGGCTCAAGGAGCTTGGCGGGCCTGACCACTCCCGGACCGAAGCGACTGTGAACTCGGTCCATGGCCTGCTCAGCGGCCCCCCATTCTTCCTCGCGGCCGTCCAGACTGAGCTGCAAAGCGTGGTCCGCGGCCGCCAGTTTTTCAGCGCGAACTCCCAGCAACCTTACCGATTGCTTTCTGGGTCCGAGGTGGTCCAGGAGCGCTGCCGACTCCGTGTACAGGTCATGGGCGGACGTGATCGGGTGATTCAGAGTCCGCGAGCGCGAAATGGTCGAGAAGTCCGAGTACCGCAGCTTGAGACCCACCCGTTCCGCGCGCAATCCGTGTCGGCGCAATCGGGCGGCCGTGTCGTGGGACAGGCCCAGCAGAACCCGCTTGAGTTGGGCGGTGTCCGAGATGTCCTTGTCGAAGGTCCGCTCTGCGCCCAGGCTCTTTTCCTCGCGCACGGGGGTGACGGGACGTGGATCGTGGCCGTTGGCCAGCTGGTGCAAGTGGTGGCCGGCGGCGTCACCCACGAGCGATCGCAGCCTGGTGACGGGTGTCCGAGCGATGTCTCCCACCGTGCTCAGCCCGGCACCCTCAAGGATGGCCGCGGTGCGTTTACCCACTCCCCACAGCTTGGTGACGGGCAATTGGGCCAGAAAAGCCAGGGTGTGCTGCGGCTCCACGATGAGAAGCCCGTTGGGCTTGCAGTAGGCGGAGGCAATCTTGGCCACGGTCTTGGTTTCGGCCACCCCCACCGAAGCGGTCAGGCCGGTGCTGTTCTCGATCTCGGCACGGATGCGCCGAGCAATCACTGCGGGCGGCCCCAACCGGCGAATGGCGCTCGAGACATCCAAAAAGGCCTCGTCCACACTGAGCTGCTCCACACGGTCGGTGATGTCCCGGAACATGCCCATGACCAGACCCGAATAATAGGTGTAGTCCTCCCGGTGTGGTTCCAGCACCACGGCGTGCGGGCACGCCGCGCGCGCTTGTACGAGCGGCATGGCGGAGTTCACACCGAACTTCCGCGCTTCGTACGAGGCCGACAACACCACGGACCGCGGGCCCAATCCGGCCACGATCACCGGTTTCCCTCGGTGCTGGGGTGTCCGCAGCAATTCGACACCCACGTAGAACATGTCCATGTCCACGTGCAGGATGGCGCAGCGGCGGTACTTCTCGAGTTGTTCAGGAGAGGGCCCGCGGGTGGGCCGGGTTACCGGACTGTCGTTCACCGAAAACCATCCCTCCCCGTGACTCGTGCTGGTCATTCAACGGCCACACAGGGGCCTCATTCCGTGAAAGCGCTCTGCGCGGCCAGCAATTCTTCTTCCGTTGTCCCCAGCCTAGGCACGGGCACCGACACGTTCAGAGCGGTTGTCATCCCGTTAGGCTGGAGCGGTGCTCCTGGCCACTGGTGGGAGCAGCATCAACCACATCACCAGGACAACGAGGTGCCCGCCGTATGACCGAGACGCCAGACCCCGCAGCCGCAGCAGGTGCCGAGGACGCACAGTTCTCGCGGGCGCTCAACGAGCTATTGGCTGAATTCTTCGCGGCGGAACGCGAGCGCGTCTCACAGATTTCCCAGGACGCCCCTCAGTTGGTGGATTCCATCCAGCGGCTCACGTCCGGCGGCAAGCGGTTACGAGCCAGGCTGAGTTACTGGGGTTGGCGCGCCGCGGGTGGCGAAACACTCGCGCCCGCCATGGTGCGGGCGGCGGCGTCGCTCGAACTGTTCCAGTCCGCTGCCCTCATTCATGACGACATCTTGGACCGTTCGGACACCCGCCGTGGGCAACCCAGCGTGCATCGGGACTTCGAACGGGTTCACACACAACAAGGCTGGCGCGACGACGCCGCCCACTTCGGGATCAGCGCGGCCGTCCTGACCGGTGACATGAGCCTGTCCTTTGCCGAGCAGCTGTTCGCCCAGGCCTCCACATTGCTCCCCCGGGACTACGAACGTGCCGGCCGCGCGATCTTCGACACGATGCGCACCGAGGTCATGGTGGGTCAGTACCTGGACGTGCACGCGGAGGTCGCCCCCACGCCCGAAGATCCCGAAGAACAACTGACTCGCGCCATGGCGGTGTTGCGTTACAAATCGGCCAAGTACTCGGTGGAACACCCCGTGCGGATAGGTGCCGCCCTGGCCGGTGCGAATGAGGATTTCTTGGCTCATTGTTCGGCGTTCGCATTGCCGGTGGGTGAGGCGTTCCAATTGCGGGATGACGTTCTGGGAGTGTTCGGCAACCCAGAAACGACCGGCAAACCCGCCGGCGACGACATCCGCGAAGGCAAGCGCACCGCACTCGTCGCATTGTGTGCCAAAGGCGGGTCAGCAGAAGACATCGAATGGTTGGACTCCACCCTGGGCCGCAGTGACCTCACGGAGGACGAGATCCAGCGCGCGCGCACGCTCATGGAGACCAGTGGGGCGCTGGGACACACCGAGGGCCTGATCGGCGAACTCGTCACCACCGCGGACCATCAGCTCGCGACACTCCCGACGAACGAGGTGGCCCGCGCCGGGCTGCGCGCACTCGCGGATGCCGCGGTGCGGCGCAGCCGGTAGGGCTACCAGCCCAGGGCTTGGGCGCGGCGTCGTACTTCGGTCTTGCGACCTTCGCGCAGTGCGTCCACCGGTCGACCCGGCAGTGACTCGTCCGCGGTGAACAACCAGCGGATGGCCTCGGC
>CAACWU010000090.1_pt1 | contig 26573 bp, 23 predicted proteins | sample 2275741 | NCBI WGS metagenome assembly CAACWU01 (sample SAMEA5312470, study PRJEB27640) | indoor metagenome | biome: indoor environment; feature: uncontrolled; material: tiles wood | place: Germany | collected 2014-07-07
ATGCGCGCCATGCTCTGGCCCTCGTCGAAGCGCAGGGCGTAGGTTCCGGCGGCGCGGGTGTCCGTGTTGGCGGGCAGAGTAATGAGCGGCTGACCGGAGTTTGGGTCGTTCTCGAGCTTCAGCACGGTGAGTTTTCCACCGACCTTGGGAGGCACCACCACTTGGCGTGCGATCAGTGCCGCCAGACCACTGGAGAGGGCGAACGTCGCGGACGCCGCACCGATGCTCGCCGTGGCACCCACGATGGCACCGTGTCGCCACGAACGGGCGGGGGCGTCTCCGGCGGGAGTCAGAAGCGAAGCCATGTCGTCATTCTGACATGTTCACCCTGGACGGCACCGGCGGGCATATTGGAGGACGGTGAAGTGTTGTACCCAGAGGCCTGCTCCATCACGGCCATCACGATCAAAGAACTCGAACTACGATACGGAGAAGCCATGTCTGAGAACTCCACCAACGAATCGGTCTCCGCACGGTCCGCCGCCCGCACCGACGCACAGTGGCGCGAGATGCTGTCGCCCACCGAGTACCAGGTTCTGCGCCAGGGCGGTACGGAACGCCCCTTCACCGGCGAATACGTGGACACCGAAACCACCGGTGTCTACGAATGTCGCGCCTGCGGGGCGGAATTGTTCCGTTCGACCACCAAGTTCCACTCGAACTGCGGCTGGCCCTCGTTCTTCGAACCGCTGGCCGAGGACCGGGTGCGCTACATCGAAGACACGACCATGGGCATGAAGCGCGTGGAGGTCCGTTGCGCGGCCTGCGACTCCCACATGGGGCACGTTTTCGAGGGCGAAGGCTTCGACACACCCACCGACCTGCGGTACTGCATCAATTCGGTTTCCATGCGGTTGGTGCCGGAGTCGCAGGGCGGCTAGCGGTCAACTAAGCTACCGCGCAGTCACCCTTGGCTCGGAGAAGTCGTAAGAGTCGCACACGGCGTGGCTCCCCTCACCCTCACCGACTCACTGGCTAATGTGAGCGTTGTGAGCGCGGTAAGCGAGCTGAACGGCACCCCGGAGGAATTTCGCACGGCAGTGCGATCTCTCGGTCGTGCACGCACCCGCCCTGAGGTTTCCCTGGCCCGCATCGCGCCGCCGAACGGACTGGCACCGCACGCAATCTCCATTGCCGCGGAAGTGGGCCGAATTCAACGGAGAACCCTCCGCGCAATGCGAAGTCCGGAGCAAACCCAGGCGCCCACCACCGGGCGATTCGTCATGTTGTACGACCCCACCCGGCCCGAGCCGTGGGGCGGGCCCTTCCGAATCGTCAGCTGGTTCCGGGCTCACATGGACCTGGATATCGGACGTGACGAATTACTGACCGATGTCAGCTGGTCCTGGCTCACCGACGCCCTGGACGGCAGCGGTGCTCGCTACATGGCCGAGGGTGGCACGGCCTCGCGCACCATGGAGAAGGGTTTCGGCTCTCTGCGCGAAAACACCGACAGCGTGGAAATCGAGGTCCGCGCGTCCTGGACTCCGCTCACCGAGTACGAACCGCAGAACTGGGCCGCCGCCCATGTGGAGGCCTGGTCAGAATTACTGTGCACCGCCACGGGACTTCCCCCGTACAGCGAAGGCGTGACGTATTTGTAGTGGATCACACCTACTGACGGGTTCAGTGGCAGTACGGTAGGTACAACAGTTATCGATCCATTTGTCAGGAATTCTCATAAACACCGTGAGTGATCAATCTGCCAGGCCGCCGCGCGAGCCCCAATCCACCGAAGTGGTGGTCGAGGGGTTCGAGGATTTCCATGTCCCCACAACGGTTCACCTGAACGGGCCCGCCGAGGGTATCCCCCGCGTGGTGGATACGGCACGCGGTCTTGCTCGCGCAGCAGAACAACTGGCAGAAGCCACCGGCCCCGTGGCGATCGACACGGAACGGGCATCCGGGTTCCGCTTCGGACAACGAGCGTTCCTGGTTCAGATCCGCCGCGAGGGTGCGGGCACCATCCTGATCGACCCCGAGGCCGTGGGATCACTGGCCAGCGTGAACGAGGCCCTGAGCGGCGTCGAATGGGTCCTCCACGCCGCCACGCAGGACTTGCCGTGCCTGCGGGATCTGGACATGACTCCCGATATCTTGTTCGACACCGAATTGGGCGGTCGGTTGCTGGGACTACGCAAAGTGGGCCTGGCCTCGATGACCGAGGAGCTGCTCGGATTCACGCTGTCCAAGGAACACTCGGCCGTGGACTGGTCCAAGCGGCCACTCCCCCAGGATTGGCTCAATTACGCTGCTCTCGACGTCGAGGTCCTGGTTCAGCTGCGCTGGGCCACCGAGGAGCGGCTCGTCGAAGCCGGCAAACTCGACTGGGCCCGGCAAGAATTCGAGGCGGTGCGCACCGCGCCCACTCCCCCGCCGCGGAAGGATCCGTGGCGCCGCACTCACGGAATCGGAAACGTCCGTGGCCGTCGCAAGCTCACCGCCGTGCGCAACCTGTGGACCGCTCGCGAGAACCTGGCCAAGCACAAGGACCTCTCCCCCAGCAGGCTACTGCCCGACTCGGCCATCATTGCCGCCGCGAACGCCATGCCGCGCACGGTGCCGCAATTGCTCGCGACCCCCGGGTTCCACGGCCGCTCCGCTTCCCGTGAGGCCCCCCGCTGGTTGACGGCGGTCCAGGAGGCGCGGCTGACGGAAGATCCCGTACCCCACAACGTTCCCTCGGACGCACTTCCGCCGGTCAAGGGCTGGGACACCAAGCGACCGGAGGCCGCCGCGAGGCTCAAGGCCATCAAACCCGCCGTGGCGGAACACGCGGAAACCGTGGGCATGCCCACCGAAAACTTGGTCACGCCCGAGTTGCTCCGTCGGTTCTGCTGGCAGCCGCCCCGCTCCACCTCGGACGACGCCGTGGCGCAGCGCCTCACAGAGCTAGGCGTCCGGCAATGGCAGGTCGAGCAGGTCACTCCGGTCATCGGCCGCACGTGGCGTGAACTGCGAGCCCAGCGTCGCGCGGAGAAACACGCGGACGACTCCCCTTCGGGTACAGAGCCCGACACGAGTACCGGGACATCCGAACAGCAATAGACACCGCCGCGCTAGGACCAGGCGGGTCTGAACAAGGTCTGCACACCAGAGCACCCGCAGATGACAGTGGCCGCGCATCCCGGGGATGCGCGGCCACTCGTCTGTGACGGACAGACGTCAGTTCTTCATGTCGTCCTTGGTGGGAGCCGGCTCTGCGGCGTCCATGTCCACGTCCTTCTCGGTGGTCACGGGCTTGGGGAGATCAGCATCGGAAGAGTCGGAACCGACCTTGGCCTTCACCGATGCGGCACCACCCTGAGCCTTGTCCTTGACGGCCGAAGCGCCTTCCTGAGCCTTGGAGGACACAGTGCCGGCTGCCTTCTGCGCGGTCTCGGCGAGCTTACCGCCCACCACGGGAACCTCGGCCTTGACCCAGTCGGTACCTTCAGCGACCTTGTCCTGGACCTTGGGGTCGTTCCAGGTGTTGATGGCGCTCTCACGCAGGGACTCGTAGCTCTTACGGCCCGAGGCGGAACCCACGACAAAACCAACACCGAAACCGGCGACAAAAGCGAGACGCTTGATCATCTTGATTCCTTTCATTCCTTCGAGGCAGCCATCATGGCGCCCCTTGGCTAATACACATCCTACTGATCTTTGCCGTGGCCCTCAGGGTTGACGCACGGGCTCTCGGCCAGTCGCACCAAATTGCCAGGGTCGAAATCCTAGACTGATGGCAACCACACCGTAGAGAGGATTCCCTTGAGCACCGAACGTCATCAACCGTCCGACACCGCAGATACCTCCGGCTTGCCCACGCGACGCCGCGTGATGGGTGCTGCGGGACTCGCTTCAGTTGCCGCGGTCGGACTGAGCGCTTGCGGTGGCTCCGATCAGGAATCCAGCGACCCGGCCACGCCCCAGGCACCCACCAGCCCCGTGGACGTAGCTGCGACCTCGGACGTTCCGGTAGGCCAGGGTCTCAAGGTTGAAAAAGACGGCCTGCAGGCCGTTGTGGGCCAGCCCACCGAGGGCACCTTCAAGGCCTTCTCCCCCGTGTGCCCCCATGAGGGTTGCGTGGTGAATCCCGCCAACAAGAGTTACGTGTGCCCGTGCCACAGCTCCACGTTCGACATGGCCACCGGTGATGTGCAGGGCGGTCCCGCGACCAGTGGACTCGTCGAATACCCGGTCACGGTTCAGGGCGACCGCATCATCGTGGGGTGACCGGTTCCAACGGCCCGGGCTTGACGCCCCCGGGCCGGAAGGCCCAGGCCCGCCTGCTTACGCGCCGTCCACCCGCCGCATCTGGGTGGCGCGTACTTTTTCCTCGTCGGCGGGTCGAGCATAGGGAACCCGGGTGCCGAGCACGGAGGACAGTGTGTTCTGGGCGATGCGCTGCGCGGTGAGTCCGGTCCGCTCCAGGATCTGTTCACGGCTCGCGTGGGCCAGGAACTCAGTGGGCAGGCCCACCTCGTTGAGAGCGGTATCCACTCCGGCCGACCGCATTTCCTGACGGATAAGTGAGCCGATACCACCGGCCCGCACACCGTCCTCGATGACCACGACAATGCGGTGCTGCGCCGCAAGCTCGACCACGGACGTGGCCACCGGAAGCACCCAACGCGGGTCCACGACCGTGGAGGACACACCGTGGGCAGCCAGTCGCTCGGACACGTCCTGGCTGATGTCGCACATGGCACCCACGCTCACAATCAGCACGTCCCGGCGATCGGTGCCGGGCTCGGTCGGGTCGCCATTGCGCACCAGCACGTCCACGCCGTCCGGAAAGCGCTCCAACGCCGGCGACGGCGCTCCCACCGTTCCCTTGGGATAGCGCACCACGGTGGGTGCGTCCTCGACGGCCACGGCTTCGCGCAGTTCCTCCACCATGGTGGCCTCGTCGCGGGGCGCGGCCAAGTGCAGTCCGGGAATGATCTGCAACAGCGCGAGGTCCCACATGCCGTGGTGGCTGGGCCCGTCCGGACCGGTGACGCCGGCGCGGTCCAGCACCACGGTCACACCGGCCTTGTGCAACGCCACGTCCATGAGCAGTTGGTCAAAACCACGGTTCAGGAAGGTGGCGTAGAGCCCCACCACGGGATGCAGTCCGCCGAAGGCCATTCCCGCGGCCATGGTCAGGGCATGTTGCTCGGCAATTCCGACGTCCACCACGCGATCCGGGTGGGCCAACTGCATCTTCTGCAGTCCCATCGGAATGAGCATGGCGCCCGTAATACCCACGATGTCTTCGCGTTCGTCCGCGATGGCCGCAATCTCGTCACGGAACACGTGGGTCCAGGTCCGGGAGGACGACGTCGCGGTCGGTTTGCCCGTGGACGGATCAATGACCGGCACGGAGTGAAACTGGTCGTTCTCGTCGAGTCGGGCGGGCAGGTACCCGTGGCCCTTCTCGGTGATCGCGTGCACGATGACCGGGCCACCGAAGTTCTTGGCGTTACTCAGCGCCTGTTCCATGGCGTCCAGATCGTGGCCGTCGATCGGGCCCACGTACTTCATGCCGAGGTCCTCGAAGATCCCCTGCTGGACCACCACGTCCTTGATGCCCTGCTTCATCCCGTGCAGACCCCGGTACACGGCCGATCCCAAGTGACCGGATTCCTGGAGCAAACCCTTGACCTTGTCCATGGTCTGCTCGTAGCGGCGGTCGGTACGCACGGCGTCCACGCCCTGCTGCACGCTCGCCTGAAGTTCCTGCAGCCGGTTGGCGAAACCACCCACGGTGGGCGCGTAGGAACGGCCGTTGTCGTTGACGACGATCACGACCTTGCGGTTCTTGTCCGAGGCAATGTTGTTGACGGCTTCCCAGGCCATACCGCCGGTCAGGGCGCCGTCGCCGATCACGGCCACGGTGTGGCGATCGTGCTGGCCGGTCATCTGGTAACCGCGCGAGATACCGTCCGCCCATGACATGGACGACGACGCGTGTGAGGACTCCACGATGTCGTGTTCGGATTCGCCGCGGTCCGGGTAGCCTGCCAGGCCGCCCTGTTGGCGCAGCGTAGAGAAGTCTTGGCGCCCCGTCACGAGCTTGTGAACGTAGGACTGGTGACCGGTGTCGAACACGATGGAGTCACGCGGTGAATCGAAGACCCGATGCAGGGCAAGTGTCAGTTCCACGACGCCCAGGTTGGGTCCCAGATGTCCCCCTGTGGCGGCCACGTGCGTAATGAGGAACGCACGGATATCCGCAGCCAACTGCTCGAGAGCCGCGTTGTCCAGACCGCGTAGGTCCGATGGGCTCTTGATGGTCTCCAGAAGCGTCATGCGTGCTCTCCGTGCCTTCGACAAATCGGGATGGCGGATGCGGCATCAGTCAGCAGCACACTGATGACCTGCCCCGAGGTACCGTTCGATCTTACTCGCCCTAACCGACAGCGCAGCACAGCTACCTGTTAAACAATCCGGCCGGTGGTCCCCGAGAGGATCACCGGCCGGTTGTCGCACCGCAGGTGTTACTTGGCGATCTGACGCAACACGTACTGCAGGATGCCGCCGTTACGGTAGTAGTCGGCCTCGCCCGGGGTGTCGATGCGCAGATCGGCGTCGAACTCCACGGTGGAGCCGTCTTCCTTGGTGGCGGTGACCTTCAGGGTCTTGGGGGTCGAGCCCTCGTTCAGAGCGGTCACGCCCTCAATGTCGAAGGTCTCGGTGCCGTCCAGGCCCAAAGAGTCCGCGGACTCGCCCTGGGGGAACTGCAGCGGCAGAACGCCCATACCGATCAGGTTGGAGCGGTGGATCCGCTCGTAGGATTCGGTGATCACAGCGCGCACACCCAGCAGGGAGGTACCCTTGGCCGCCCAGTCACGCGAGGAACCGGAACCGTATTCCTTACCGCCCAGCACCACCAGCGGGACGCCGGCTTCCTGGTAGTTCACGGAAGCGTCGTACACCGTGGACTGCGGGCCGTCGGCTTGCGTGAAGTCGCGGGTGAAGCCGCCTTCCACGCCGTCCAGCAGCTGGTTCTTGATGCGGATGTTCGCGAACGTACCGCGGATCATCACCTCGTGGTTACCGCGGCGGGAACCGTAGGAGTTGAAGTCCTTGCGCTCCACACCGTTCTCGATCAGGTACTTACCGGCCGGGGTGTCCGACTTGAAGGAACCTGCCGGAGAGATGTGGTCGGTGGTGACCGAATCGCCCAGCTTGAGGAGAACACGGGCACCCTTGATGTCTTCCACGGAGGACGTCTCCATGGACATCCCGTCGAAGTACGGTGGCTTGCGCACGTAGGTGGAGTTGGGATCCCACTCGAAGACGTCGCCGGTGGGGGTCTCGAGGTTCTGCCAACGCTCGTCGCCATCGAAGATGGTGCCGTATTGGGTGGTGAACATATCGGTGTCGATCGACCGGTCGATGATTTCCTGGACCTCGGTCGGGTTCGGCCAGATGTCCTTGAGGTAAATGTCGTTACCGTCGGAATCCTGCCCCAGGGCCTCGTTCTCGAAGTCGAAGTCCATGGTTCCGGCCAGGGCGTAGGCGATGACCAGCGGCGGTGAGGCCAGGTAGTTCATCTTCACGTCCGGGTTGATCCGACCCTCGAAGTTACGGTTACCCGACAGCACCGAGGTCACGGCCAGGTCGTTGTCCTGGATGGTCTGGGAGATCTCGGGCTCGAGCGGGCCGGAGTTACCGATACAGGTGGTGCAGCCGTAACCCACGATGTAGAAGCCGAGCTCCTGCAGGTCCGGAACCAGACCGGACTTCTCGTAGTAGTCGGTGACGACCTTGGAACCCGGAGCAATGGACGTCTTGACCCACGGCTTGGCCTTGAGCCCCTTACTCACCGCATTGCGAGCCAGAACGGCGGCCGCCATCATGACGGACGGGTTGGACGTGTTGGTACACGAGGTGATCGAGGCGATCGACACGGCGCCGTGATCCAAATTGAACTCGCGGCCGTCCTCCATGGCGACCTTGACCGGGTTGGACGCTCGGCCTTCGACATCCTGTACGTCGTGGTCGCGGGGGCGCTCGGAAGCGTCCTGCTCCTCGGTGGCGTCGTGGGACGGGGAGTCCGAAGCGGGGAACGAGGTGCCGTTCTCGCTGCGGTCCTTGACGATTTCCTGGCCCTCAACGTAGTTGACCAGATCGTCACGGAACTGCGGCTTGGAACGAGTGAGCTCGATGCGGTCCTGCGGGCGCTTGGGGCCGGCGATCGAGGGAACCACGGTGGACAGGTCCAGCTCGAGGTACTCGGAGAATGCGATCTCCTCCGAGGGGTCGTGCCACATGCCCTGTTCCTTGGTGTACGCCTCGACCAGAGCGACCTGCTCCTCGGAGCGGCCGGTCAGGCGCAGGTAGTCCATGGTGACCTCGTCGATCGGGAAGATCGCGGCGGTCGAACCGAACTCGGGCGACATGTTGCCGATGGTGGCGCGATTGGCCAGGGGCACAGCTGCCACGCCCTCGCCGTAGAACTCCACGAACTTGCCCACCACACCGTGCTCACGCAGCATCTCGGTGATGGTCAACACCACGTCGGTCGCGGTAGCGCCGGAGGGGATCTCGCCGGTGAGCTTGAAGCCCACCACGCGCGGGATCAGCATGGAGATGGGCTGGCCCAGCATTGCGGCCTCTGCCTCGATACCGCCAACGCCCCAACCCAACACGCCGATGCCGTTTTCCATGGTGGTGTGGGAGTCGGTACCCACGCAGGTGTCCGGGTAGGCACGAACGGTGCCATCGACCTCGCGGGTCATGACCACGCGGGCGAGGTTCTCGATGTTGACCTGGTGCACGATACCCATGCCAGGGGGAACGACCTTGAAGTCGTCAAATGCGGTCTGGCCCCAGCGCAGGAACTGGTACCGCTCACCGTTGCGCTGGTACTCGATGTCCATATTGCGCTCAATGGCGTCCGTGGAACCGAAGGCATCGATCTGCACGGAGTGGTCAATGACCAGCTCGGCAGGAGCCAGGGGGTTCACGCGGGATGCATCGCCGCCGAGTTCCGCAACGGCCTCGCGCATCGTGGCAAGGTCCACGATGCAGGGAACGCCGGTGAAGTCCTGCATGATGACACGGGCAGGGGTGAACTGAATCTCCGTGTTGGGCTGGGCCTCGGGATCCCAGTTGGCCAGGGCTTCGATGTGCTTCTCGGTCACGTTGGCACCGTCTTCGGTGCGCAGCAGGTTCTCGAGCAGAACTTTCAAGCTGTAAGGGAGTTTCTTGGCCCCCTCAAGTGCATTGAGTCGGAAAATTTCATAGTCGGTGCCGCCGACGTTGAGTACGCCTTTGGCTCCAAAGCTGTCCACAGTCATGGTGTGGAACTCCTCTCGCCACCGTTTGAATGCGTTCGCAGCTGTCAACGGAGCGCGAGAAGCACCCCGGGCGCGCACGAACGGTCACCCCACAGTGTAGCCTGTGCCACTTCCCCTGACCGGGAGATTCGGCTCGGGATCATTCATTGCGCCGCAGCACCGCCACGGCCTCAACGTGATGGGTGTTGGGATACAGATCGAAGGCCCTGATGTTGACCACTTTCCACCCGCGCCGGGACAACCGACCGAGGTCGCGACCGAGCGCCGCGGGATCACACGCGACGTACACGATCGTGCGGGGTTCGACGGCGTCGATGGCCGCGAGCACTTCCTTGGCCGCACCCGAGCGCGGTGGGTCCAGGATCACGATGTCCGGCTGAGGGGCGCGCACCGCGGGACGTTTGTGGCCCCGGGAGGCCCCGTGGCGGCGTCGTGCGGGGTTGCGGCCCGTGAGAATCCGAGCCACATCGCCGCGGGTGACCCGCACATGATCCAGCTCCGAGAGGTTCACGCGGGCATCCGCGGAGGTGACCGGGGAGCCTTCCACCGCGAAGACCTGACCGTCCGGACCCACCAAGGGCGCCGCAGCGGCGGTGAACAGGCCAGCGCCGCTGTAGAGATCCCACACCGTGTCCCCGGGCCCCATCTGCGCGGCCGCGAGCACCGCATCGACCAGCGTGCTCGGGGCGCTGCGGTGGATCTGCCAGAACCCGGTGGGACTCACTCGCCACGTCAGCGGTTCACCGGCGGGCATGTCGAGGGTTTCGCGGACAACCGGTTCACCGACCCAGGTCTGGATCTCCCGATCTTCCGGGGACTGCGCGGTCACCGAGACCTCGTGCTCACTCCCCCACGCGGCCAGGTGACGGCGCAGTTCGGCCAGTGCGTCGGGGTCCTGACGCGCGCGCAGACTCACGTGCAGCAACGGACGGCTTCCGTTGGCCGGCGCGGCGACATCCAACCGCGACGCGCCGGGTACGGACAGTTCCCACGGGGCCAGTGACTGAATGACCGGCGTGGCCAGTGGCATGTCGGTGATCGGAATCAGTTCGTTGGAACGGTGCGGGTACATGCCCGCGGTCCCGTCCTCGGCAACGTCCAGGTGCAGGCGGGTGCGCCAGCCGGTGCCATCCGAGGTTTCGTCCTCGACCGCGGCGACCTGTCCCCGCCAGTCGATTCCGGCAAGGTGATCAAGCTGCTCGGCGACCACGGAGCGCTTGAGTTCGCGCTGGGCCTCCAGGGTGAGGTGCCCGAATTCGGCCCCGCCCACGGGCAATCGCTCCTCCCGCGCCGCCGACACCGCGTCCGCCGCTGCCCACGGGTGCTCTCCCCGCCGGCCTTCGGAGGCCTCGAGAACCTCGACCACGTCACCGCGCCAGAACTTGGCGTCCTCACCTCGATCCGTGAGGCGGACCCGCACCAGCTCCCCCGGGGCACCGTGGCGAACGAACACCACGCGCCCCTCCGGCGAACGCGACACCATGTGCCCTCCGTGGGCTACCCCGGTGAGCCGGAGCGTCAACTGGTCGGCGGTGTCGGGTTGGTCTTCGGTCATCCTTGATTCTCCGTGAGTCGTAGTTCGCGCACCGATTCCAGGTGCCAGGGAACGGAGGCGATCATGACGCCTCGTTCGAAATGTAGTCGTGTCTTGAGCGGTCGGATGGCTTGGTTGTGCAGGAACCGTTCCCAACCGCGTCCCACAACATATTCGGGCAGGTAGACGATCACCAAGTCACGCGGTGATTTCTTGCGGATGCTGCGCACGTGGGAGATCACGGGGCCGATGCTGTCACGGTACGGGGACGCGAGGACCGTGATGGGGACCGGGAATTCCAGCCGCTGCCATTGCCGCAGGACATCTTCGGTGCGGGCGCGGTCGGTGTCCACGACCACGGCCTCCAGCGTGGACGGCCGGGAGGCCCGGGCGTAGGTCAGGGCGCGCACCACGGGCTTGCGGACCGATGTCACCACGATCAGCGCGTGCACGCGGGAGGGCAACGCGCGGACCGGTGATTCCGGATCGACCTCGAGTTCTCGGTCCACTTCCGAGTAGTGGTGGCCGATGGCCCGCATCCACAGCGTGAGCAGCGCAATGGCAACGATCGTCAACCAGGCTCCCTGCGAAAGTTTGGTTCCCAGCACCACCACGAATACGGCCGCGCAGAAGATCAGGGCCACCACGGCGACTCCCTGCCGCACGGTCAACTGCCGGGTCGTGGCTTTCGAGGTGCGAGTGCGCCGCACACGCGCCCAGTGCCGCACCATGCCGGCCTGGGTCAGGGTGAACGCGAAAAATGCGCCCACCACGTACAACTGGATCAGGCTGTTGACGTTCGCGTCGAAGATCACCGTGAACAGTGCCGCGACGATCGAGAGCAGCACAATGCCGTTCGTGAAGGCGAAGCGGTCTCCGCGTGACTGCAGTTGTCGCGGGAGCAGGGCCGCGCTGGCCAGTCGCGAGGCCAGCGTGGGGAAGCCGGAGAATGCGGTGTTGGCGGCCATGAACAGCACACCCACGGTGACGGCCACCAGCACGAAGAACCACACGGAGTCCTCACCCGCAATGGTCTGGGCAAGCTGACCGAGGATCGGCACCTGAAAGAACTCTTCGCCGGGACGCTGACCGTTGATCAGCAGTTGCTCGTCCGCGTTCATGACCACGACCGCGCGGGTTTCCCGCGTGAGATACAGCACGCCCAGCAGCAACACGGTGGACAATGCGCCCAGATAGGCCAGCGTGCGAGCGGCATTGAGGGCCTTGGGTTTGCGGAAATAGGGCACCGAATTGGTGATGGTTTCCACACCGGTCACGGCCACCGCGCCCGAGGAGAACGCTCGCAGCACCAGCACCGCACCGGCCAGTCCCACCAGGCCCGCGTCCATTCCCGCGGCGGGCAGAACCTCGTAGTCCGCCGACGGCGCTCGGTCCAAAGTTCCGGTTACGTTCTGTACCAGCCCGGCAACGATGAGTAGGAGCACCACTCCCACGAACGCGTACGTGGGCACGGTGGATGCCCGTCCCATGAACTGGAGTCCGCGCAGATTGAGGAGTCCGACGATTGCAATACCCGCCAGGGCCACCCACACCTGATGACCCACGAACCACGGCACCGCGGAGGCGACGTACTGCGCCGCCGCTGACATGGACACCGCCACGACCAGCGTGTAATCCACCAGCAGGGCCGCGCCCACCATGGCACCGGAGGGCCGGCCCAGGTTCTTGGAGGCGATTTCGAAGTCCGCACCGCCGGACGGATAGGCTCGCACGTTCTGTCGGTAGGCGGTAATCAGAACGATCAGCACCACCAGCACCACGATTCCCACCCAGGGTGAAATGGCGATGGCCGCGGTGCCCGCGAGGGCCAGGGTCAGCACGATTTCGTCCGGTGCGTAGGCCACCGATGACAAGGCGTCGGAGGCGAAGACCGGAAGTGCCGCACGGTTGCGGAGCAGGGTTCCGCCGGCGCGCTCGTTGTGAAGTGGTTTACCTACGAGTACGCGGCGGGCAAGTTGGGACAGGTGCACGATTCAACACGCTAGTACCTCGCGGGGGTCTTGTCCCGAAGCCCGGAGAATTATGCTGTGCGACATGGCGCATTTTGTGATCATGGGTGTCGGCCGCGTGGGGATCTCCATTGCGCACGCCCTTGAGGATTCCGGCCACACAGTGGCGGTCATTGATCAGGACGATCGGGCCTTTCGAAAGCTCCGGCCGTCCTTCGGTGGCAAAAAGGTCACCGGCCACGGTTTCGACCGTGATGTTTTGCGCCGGGCGGGCATCGAGGACGCCTACGCGTTCGCGGCGGTGTCCAGCGGTGACAACTCGAACATCATTGCCGCCCGGGTGGCCCGTGAGACGTTCAAGGTCAAGCACGTCGTGGCTCGCATCTACGACCCCAGCCGCGCGGAGTTCTACCAGCGCATGGGGATTCCCACGGTGGCGTCCGTGCGGTGGAGTTCGGATCAAGTGTTGCGGCGCATCCTGCCGGAGCACGCGATCACGGGTGACTTCCGAGAGGCGTCGGGGCGGTTGCAGCTGGGAGAGTTGCCGCTGCACGAGTCGTGGTCCGGTCTGCACCTGGACCGCATTGAAGAAGCGGCCGGGGTGCGGGTGGCCTTTGTGACACGGTTCGGGGAGGGCATTCTTCCGGCGTCGGATTCCAGCTACCAGCAGGGAGATATCGTGCACGCCATGATGCGCGTGGAAGACGTCGAGAACGTGGCCAGAGTCCTGTCCCGCCCGCCCTCGGACGAGGTCATGGAAGCAGTGGCCCTGGCCGCCACCGAAGAACGCGGGCACGGACGGGAGCGGTCATGAGAGTCATTGTCGTGGGTGGTGGATCCGTGGGGTCCTCGATCGCCCGGGAACTGGTGTCCCACGGCCACGAGATCGTGGTGATCGATGCGACGTCGGAGGTGATTGGCCGGTCGAACCTGCGCGGCACCCAGTGGGTCGTGGGTGACGCATGTGACCTGGAGGTGCTGCAACGCGCCAAGACCGAGGAAGCGGACGTCGTCGTCGCGGCGACCGGTGACGACAAGGCCAATCTGGTGGTTTCGCTCCTGGCGCGCAGCGAGTTCGGGGTTCCCCGCACCGTGGGTCGGGTGAACAATCCCAAGAACGAGTGGTTGTTCGACGACGCGTGGGGCGTGGACGTTGCCGTGTCCACTCCGCGGCTCATGACGGCCCTCGTGGAAGAGGCCGTGGAGGTGGGTGACGTGGTGCGGCTGTTGAGTTTGCAAACCGGTGGTGCCACGCTGGCCGCCTACACGGTGCCGAGGGAGCACCCTGTGGTCGCGTCCATGGTGTCCCAGGTGCCGTGGCCACCGGAGGTCGCGCTCGTGGCCATTCTGCGCGACGGTGTGCCCATCACGCCCTCCGGCGATGACGTTCTGGAAGGTGCGGACGAACTGTTCTTCATCTCCACCGCTGAGGGTGAGGAACAGTTGCGGGCCATGTTCACCACGGCCCAGGACGTCCCGGAGGTTGAGGTTACCGAGGACCGTCTCGAAGAGGCCGAACGGGCCGGGTCATCATCCACCCGAGCCACAACACCAACGCGTACAGCGGAACGCCCATCACCAACCGAGTGACACCCAGCGCGGCCACGTTCTCCGCGAAGTACAACGGCACCTGCACGAGCAGCCGCGTCGCGAACATGCCGATCAGCAACAGGGTGGCGCGCTGATAGGCCGTGCGGCGGCGTCGGTCCTTGCGCCACTCCATCCCTTCACCGCGCACGTAGCCGTAAAACACGCCCAGCAACGGCCAGCCGACCGCGGTGGAAATGGACAGCCCAATGAACCACGCGATGTTGATGAAGAAACCGGGTACGTAGTAATCAAGGGCCTGGCCACCGGCTCGGGCGAACAGCGCGCACACCGCCACACCGATCAGTCCGGTGATCGACTGCATCAAGGATTGCCGCTGCGCCAGGCGCAGAACCGCGAAGACCGCCGCGGTGGCCAGAGACGCGATCAGGGCGATGCCCAGTTGCTGGGTCAGCAGGAACACGACCAGGAAGATCAGGCCGGGCAGCACCGCCTCGATCAGCCCGCGCCAGCCGCCCACCGCGTGAAGCACGTCCAGCTGGCCGTGTTCATCGCGCCTCAGCCCGGCCCGCGCCGCATAGTCCCCCATGGCCTGTTCCATGGACGGCGGCCGCTCGGGCCGATCGTTGTCTTCCTGCTCACCGGAGTGCTCCGGGGGCGGGGGTGTTCCGTGGCTCACCGGTTGATCCTTTTGGGAGTGATGATCTCGTAACGAGGGTTGTACATGGTCGGCACCGAATCGGTGAAGGACACCACGGCCACGCACCGCAGTTTCGTGCCCGCCATGACGCCTGGGACGCTGCGCTGACCGTGCCAGAGCAGTTTGATGTAGGAATCGGCGCGGCCCAGTTCCTGCGGCGGTTGGTTCTGCACGTGGAGCACGGCTTGGTACCGCGGAGCCTCCGTAGCCGGGGAGAACGTCACCTCGGTGACCTCACCCTCAACCATGACCCGCCGCCGTTGCGACGACGCCGCCGGATCCAGATCCTGTGCGGCGGCGCCGCACTCGCTCACCACGTCGATGGCGCCGGTGGCTTGGGATGTCACCACGACAATCAGCCGATTTCGGTGATTTCAGGACCGCGGCGCGGTGCACTCACCGGCGGTTGCGGGTCCTCGACGGGTTGTTCGGGCGATGCGGTCCCCGGATTCTGGGGCGTGGCATTCTCCGGAACCTTGAACTGCAAGAGGTCACGCGGGGGCATCGGATCCTGTCCGCGCACGATCACCAACGACCGCACGACGTCGTCGAGGACCTCCGCGGTCGTGGACGGCATGGCGCCGCCACCCGTGTAGACCGCGCGCAGGAACCAACGGGGCCCGTCGATGCCGACGAACCGCGCCAATCGGTAGCCGGGACCGCCCGAGGCGGTGGTCGCGTTGAACTTCGCGTTGACCTGCAGGCCCAGCGGTCCTTCGGCCACCGTCGCCTGCCCGCCATCACGGCGCAGCCCCTCTGTGAGCTCGCGGCGAACGTCGTCCCACAGACCACTGCTCTTGGGAGCCGAGAATGCCTGCAGCTGGACCGAGCCGTCCTTGTAGTCGACGTTCAGCGCGCGCGGTCGTTGCGTTTGCTCATCCAGGTCCATGCGCACGGCCACCCCGGACACGGGCTTGATCAGGATGCAGCCGAGGTCCACATAGTCCTCACGCTCGCCCTTCATCTCGGACTCGTCCCACGGTCCCAGCGCGCGGGGGTCCGGCGACGACGCCGCTTCCGCCTCCTCGGGTGCGTCCTGCGGCTCGGTCTCGGCGACGGCGCCGCTGTCCGCCTGGGCGTCCTTGCCGCGCTTCTTACGTCCAAACATGTGTGCTCCGTTTACTGTCTGCGGGTCGTGGTGATTGGGTGGCCGGGGTCTAGTGGGTTCCCGAGGAGCCGAAGCCCCCCGCCCCTCGTTCGCTCTCGGGCAGCTCTGTCACTGCCTCGAAGTGCGCCGTCTCCACAGGCTGGATCACAAGCTGGGCAATTCGTTCCCCTCGGCTCACCGTGTAGGTTTCCGTGCGGTCGGTGTTGAGCAGGCACACCTTGATCTCGCCCCGGTAACCACAGTCCACGGTTCCGGGAGCGTTGACCACCGTCAATCCGTGCTTGGCCGCCAATCCCGATCTGGGGTGCACCAAGCCCACGTACCCGTGGGGAATCGCAAGGGCCACACCGGTGTCCACCAGTGCGCGCTGACCCGGCTCCAGCACGGTTTCTTGTCGGGCTCGCAAATCGGCCCCGGCGTCTCCAAGGGTCGCGTAGGACGGGGGTGCCAGCTCAGGATCCAACATCTTGAGGGCCACGGTCACGGTGTGGTTACCGGCTACATCAGTCACAATCCACCACTCTAACGCGGTGCACCATGGGGCGCCGTCTGCACGTGGAAGACTCCTAGCAAGCTGTGGGAAAGTGGAGCCATGACCTCTCACGATCCGCGCGCCACCACGGCCTCAGAGCCGGTAACCCCCGACCATCCTTCGACCGAGCCCGTGGTCGAATATCAGGAGCGACTCACCGTCGCGTGGTGGATGTGGCTCGTGGTCCTGTTCGTCGGAGCGGCGTCTTTCATAGCCCTGGCCCCCATCAACATGGCCGTGGGCATCATTGCGGCCGTCGTGATCATGGTCTTGATCACGTTGATCCTCCATCTCGGCTCGCCCAGGATCGTGGTCACGGATCAGGACGTTCGCGTGGGCCGCGCCTACATCGAACGCCGTTTCGTCGGCGAGGCAGAGCCGCTGCGCGGAGATGCGGTGCGAGTGGCTCGCGGGCCGGAACTGGATGGCCGCGCATTCATGAACTTCCGCGTGTCCATTCCTGACATGTGCCGGATCGAGATCGTGGACCCCGTGGACCCCACACCGTACTGGCTCACCGCAACCCGTCACCCCGAAGAATTAGCGCGAGCCATCAACGCCGGTCGCCCCACGGATTCGGCGTGAGACGACACGGTATGCGGAGCTGAAAAAGTCCGGGCGGTCACCATATGGTGACCGCCCGGACTATTTATTCAACGGCTGATTCAGAGACCGCGTGTCAGCCCATGCATTCGAAGCAGAACTTCACGCCGTCGCGTTCTTCGGCAAGCTGCGAACGGTGACGTACCAGGAAGCACGAACCGCACGTGAATTCGTCTTCCTGAGCGGGAAGAACCACTACGGACAGTTCTTCGTTGGACAGGTCTGCGCCGGGGAGCTCGAAGCTTTCGGCCGCTGCAGCTTCATCTTCGTCGACGCTGCCGGACTGCTGATCCGATCGACGAGACTGCAACTCCTCGATCGAGTCTTCTTTGAGGTCTTCGTCCTGCTTGCGCGGCGCGTCGTAATCTGTGGCCATGTGTGAATCCGCTCCAACCGGTCTTCGCGAGATCGCTGTGGGTGTCGAGACCCCGGCTTTCTGGGAAAAATGCCGGGTCCGTGTCGCGTAGATTGTTCACCATCAACCGCGAAAAATCCAGCCCGAATCTCCTACGGCGAAATGTGTGTCTTACAGCACGCGGATCCGCCCCCGAACGACTGCTCCCGGTATACCCCGCCCCGTCCCTCGAAAAATGCGGTGGCCCGGGCAGAAACCGGTTCGGGGCCCTTCATGAAAGCACTAGACTGGCACGACATGAGCGGCAGGAATTTCTCTGACAGCATTACTTCCCGCCGGTAAAGGAAGGACAGCATGGACCAGTTGCACCTGGTGGGCATACACGATGACGGGGAGCACCTCATCGTGGAAACCACCGATTCACAGCGTTACTCGCTGAAAATCGATCAGCAGTTACGACAAGCGGTGCAGCACGCGCGGAAGAAGACACCCGCGCGTGGCCGTGTGACGGGCCAGTTCGGCCCCCGCGATATCCAGGCTCGTTTCCGTGCCGGTGCCAGCGTGGAAGACATCGTGGCCGAGTCCGGATGGGAGCCGGAGCGCGTCAAGCGTTACGAATGGCCGATCCTCGCCGAGCGCGGTCACATGGTGCGGGAAGCCCTCAAGGTTAAAGTCACCGGCACGAGCCCTTCCCACGACGGCTACCGTTCCGTGTTCGAGGGCGAACCCCGCACTCTCGAGCAGACCGTGCGCCATCGTGCCCGGAACACCGGTGTTGCGGTGGATTCGTTGGACTGGGATGCGTGGCAGCGCGAGGACCAACTCTGGACACTGCAACTGTCTTTCACCGTGTCCGATCGCGACCAGGCACCCCATGACACCAATGGTCCCGCGGAGTGGACCTACAACCCCGCGAATCAGACGGTTCGACCGGCCAATGACTGGGCCACCGCGCTGGGTCAGGAACCGCACGAGTCAGGGCCGCTGGGCGTTCCCGCCCCCGCAGTGAGCCATGCTCCGGCCCCCAACGCCCAGGTGGAGCAACTCCAGCGAGAGGCCAGCCAGGCGGACGAGTTGCTGGACGTGCTGCAGTCACGCCGCGGACGGCGTCTGGGTTCGGACAGTGAAGAAGACGACCGCCTGGCCGAGATCCTCGGCCGCGGCATGGGGCACGTGGACAACCGTCCCCGACCCATCGGCGCGCCAGATGATTCTCCGCTGTTCGATCAGCCCATCCAGCCCGCTGCCGCCCGCGTCGCCGAGGACCGAGCCTTGGAAGAGGACGCAGACATCGAGATCGTGGATGATTCCACGAACGCTCCCCACGAGCACGAGACCTCGAGCGAGGAACCGGACCAGGCGGCGTCGCCGTCCCTGCCCGAGGCCGTCACCGCCGGTCGAGGCCCTCAGCTCACCGTGGCTACGGATTCCGAGGAGTCGATGGCCACCCTCGAATCGGAGGAGCCCGTCGCTCAAGACGACCGGGGCGAAGAGTCGGAGTCACCGGAATCGACGTCCGCCACGCTTCAGGAAACTCCGGAGACGGAGCCCGAAATCGAGCCGGCGCAACGCCACGAGGAACCACAGGAGCAACCGCAACGGGCTCCCGGTCCGCGCGGCCGTACTGGCAAGGCGAAACGCTCGTCGGTGCCGAGTTGGGACGAGATCGTCTTCGGTTCCAACTCGAACTAGTGTCCGGGAGCACCACGCGAGGGACTGCAGATTTCCCGTCGACACGCTAGAGTCATCAAGGCAGATTGGGCTCAGGGGAGAGAGCGGTCCATCTTTGCTCTGGCAATTCATGGATTCGAGGGACGCGTTGCATGGGTAATTCCATACAGGACGACTTGTTCGGTGCCGATGAACCGGCTGCGGAAGCAGCCGGTGGTTCCACTGAACCCGAAGGTGACGGGGGTTTCCGCCGATTCATGGCACCCCTCGTGCTCGGATTGGCCGCGCTCCTGGTCCTCGTGGGGGTGGGCGCACTGGCTTTCACCGGACTGTCGAATTCCCAGGATGATGAGGAACCCGCGGACTTCGCCACGGAATCCGAATCGCCGTCCCCCACGCCCACGCGCAGCGCCACTCCGAGCCGCACGCCGTCTCCCACCCCGGTGGAAACCGCCCCACCGGTCCAGGAGTACGTGCCGCCGCCACCTCCTCCCGTAGCGCCCCCGGTGGTTCCTCCGCCCCCGCCCGCACCGGTTCCGCCGCCTCCGGCACCACCGGTGACCCAGGCACCGGAGCCCACCAAGAAGCCCGAGCCGACCAAGAAGCCGACCCCGGCCCCGACGAAGCAACCGACGACGGCGCCCAAGCCGCCGAAGTCAACGCCGACGCAGGCTCCCAAGCCGCCGTCGACCAAGGCTCCGGTAACCAAAGCGCCGCCCGCTCCCAAGCCGACGAAGGCGAAGCCGCCGGCCAACGACAAGCCGGCATCGACACCCAAGCCCAGCAATTAGTGCACAGAGGCCCGATTCGCACTTCAGCGAATCGGGCCTCTTCGTGTTCAGTTATCGGTCCCGGGACAACGCCACCGCGATGCGAACCTGGGCGCTCGTCGAATCGTCCCGTTCCCCCCTGGCCGGTGGCCAGACATCGGGTGGTTACCAGAGCAGCGCCGGAATCAGGCGTTCGGCATCCGTGAGGGAGCCGTGCTGACCCACCATTTTCAGGGGCTTGGCGCCCTGCCGTGAAACGTCATAAATGGCGACCGGTTCCTTGCCGAGTACCCATACATCACCGGCGCGTTCCAGGACGGCCTGATTCGGGTCACTGCCGAAGTAGCCGCCCGAGGCCAGCTCGTCCCGCGTGGCCACCCATACGTCGTCGCCGAAGTGGTCCTGCCAGCGAGTGACGACCTTCTCAGGATCGGTATCCGCTTCCATGTGAAGTTGCACGGCTCGCGGTTCACCCGCGGTGTGTCGCACGCCGTCGAGCAGTCCGGGCACAGCGCTGGCGTCATAACGGTGTTCGGGAGCCACGTCCACCATGCCGTGATCGGCGGTGAGGATCACGCGGGTGTTGGCCGGTAACTTCTGGACGAGCCGCTTGATCGCGGAATCCAGCTCTTCGAGGGCCTGCAGCCACGTGTCGGATCGCCACCCCTTGGAGTGCCCGATCTTGTCCAGCTCGTCCCAATAGAAGTACACCAGGGCGCGCTTTCCCTCCCGGAGTTCCTCGACGGCGGCGGCGGTGCGTGCGAATACGCCGTCGGCGCCCTTGAAGCGACCGCCGCGCAGCGACGCGCGGGTCAGTTCGGAGTTCTCGAACCGAGGCTTGCTGATGGTCACGGTGTCCACCGTGTCCTCCGCCCGGTTGAACACCGTGCGATGCGGCTGCCAGGATTCCGGGTCGATCTGTGGGCTCCACTGCCCCAACATGTTGACCACCCGGTCCCGGGCCGGATCCAGCACGTCGTAGCCGAGCATGCCGTGTTGCCCGGGGGTCAGCCCGGTGCCCAGACTCGACAGCGATACGGACGTGGTGGTGGGGAACGCGGCGTCGAGCTCCCCCAAGGACTGCGCCTTCCGGAGCGTAGGCGCGTAACTCGCGTACTCGCTGAGCAATCTGGAACCCAGACCGTCCACGAGTACCACCACGTAGCGCTGGGCCTTGGGCAAACCCAGGGAGTTCGTGAGGTCGGGGACGCCCAGGGCTGCGGCGGCAGAGGACATCACGTCTGCCACGCTGCGCCGGCCGTAACGCGGGGGCGCAGGAAAATCAGACGGCAGTGTCATTGGGATTTGCGCCCGGAATCTCGCCCCGTGAAGCGGTGTCCGAAACGAGGGCGCTGCACGGGCGCCTCGGAAGGCCTGCGGTCGGTCAGGGGCCGCTGATGCGGCGACTGGGCGATCTGGGCACCCGAATCCGTCACGGGTGCCAGGTTGGCGCGGCGCAGCGTGCGCGCGAATTCGCGGGCGCCCTCCACTGCGTCCTTGCCGTCCGCCTCGGAACTGATGCGCAGGACGACGTCCTCGCTGGCGGCGGTTCCCGTGTAACCGTGGTCGGCCTGGCACTCGGGGTCCTCGCACATCGCGGGGTACAGCTCGAGCTGCTGGGTTCCGGTCCAGCTCACGGCCAGGGTCAGTTCCATGATGGGCGTGTCCGGGTGGTAGTTCTGCGGCTGGTGGTAGGCGTAACTCAGGGTCACGGAACGGATCTGGGAAATCCCGACCGTTTCCGTGGACACCCGGGCGACCACGTCACGCCCGCTGTCGTCGAACTGCTGATCGTCCACGTGGGTGATGTGCAGTACGTCCTCGGCGAGCACCAACACGGTGATGTGTCGGTGGAGTTCGGTGTTGTTGAAGTGGGTCTCCAATTGCACCAGGTGGGAGACGGGCTGTCGGCCGTCCAGGGAATCCTTGACCACGTCTTCCACCAATTGGGGATAGAACCCGGCCGTGCCGATGTCCTGAATCAGGCGCGAACCATCGGGAGCTGAATACGTCATGCGTCCATTGTCCTTCACTTGCCGCTTCTGTGCGCAATTATCACGGTCAGGGGGTGACCACGCACGACAGCGATCCGTCTTCTTGCTCGGTGCACACCGGTGTCACGTCCTGGCCGGGTTCTGGCGGTGGCGACGGCGTTGGGGTCACCTCGGGCGTTTGGCTCACGTCGGGTTCGCCACCGGTCGTATCCTCCAGCCACGAGCTGAGCGCCGGGCCGGCCAAGAAGTATCCGGCGGTCAAGGCGATACCGGCCAGCACCAGAGCCAAGAGCACCCAGGGCATCCGAGATCGTTGGGGCCGTGTGTTTCGCCTGGCCGGAATGGACCGCGGTGTGGGCGTGGGTTCCTCGCTCGCCACGTGCGGCACAGCGGCAGTGCGCGGGGTCTCCTGGCGTGGCAGAGCTTCGGTGGTTTCCCCGGTGGCTGCCAGTCTGCCGAACGGGTTCAACGGGTCGTCGGAGATCGGTGGCACGGCTGCCGCCTGTGGGTGTTCCTCTCCCCTGCGGCGCACGGCGTGCCATTCGATGCGTGCCGTGGGAGCGTCCTCCGAGAGGGGCAACACCGCTGCATCGGGAACCACGGACAGCTCACGCTCCGTGGTGGGTGAGAGAACGTCGAAGATCTCGAAGGGTTCTCCCTCGGCCGTGAGGGATTCGCGGTCGGATCGGCTCGCTGCTCCTTCGCCCAAGTCGTGCAGGGCGATCTTCGCCGCGGCAATGCGCTGTTTCGGTTCCGTGCTCAGCAGACCCGCCACGTGACTACGCAACTGCGGAGAATCCGGGAAAAGTCCCTCCACCGCTGTCGGTTCCAACGGGTTGCTGAGATCCACGTGCGGGTCCACGAGCCGCACCGCCGTGACACCGGCCGCGTACAGATCCGAGGAGATCGACGGCTCCATGGGTCCGTAGGCCTCGTGCGGCAGGTATCCCGGTGTCCCGACCACGGTTCCCGTATGGGTCAACCGAGCGTCCTCCGCGCGAACGGCAATACCGAAATCCGCGAGTCGAGCCCATGGCCGCCCGGAACCGGTGGGTTCCATGAGCACGTTGCCCGGCTTCACATCCCGGTGGATCCAGCCTCGTGCGTGAACGAACTGCAGGGCCTGAAGCAGTTGGTAGACGATCTCCTCCGCCACGAAGTCCGCCACGGCACCGTTGTCCCCCAACGCTGCCTCGAGGGTCCCCCCGCTGACCAGGGGCATCGCAATGGCCACGTACTCGTCCTCGGCGGCCCAGCCGTAAGGTGCGACCACGTGCGGGTGATCCAACTTGACGGATTGTTCTCGCACAAAGCGCAGCAGATCGGCGGAATCGCGTTGGCGCAGCACTTTGGCCGCGCATTCCCGCTCCAGTTTGTGGTCCATGGCGCGCCACACTGCCCCGCTGCCACCCTTGGCAATGGGTTCGAGTAGCTCGAAACGCCCGGCTATCGTGTCCGACACGCGATAGGTGACCTAGCCCCGCATGGCCCGGCGAGCGCTGTCGGTGCGCTGGCCCGGGTCACCCAGCGTGACGGTTGCGGACAGCACCGTGACCACGGAGCCGGACAGCAGGACGGGATTGAGATCGATGGATGCCGTTTCCGGGAACTGGTCCTTGAGCAGCGCCACCCGGTTGACCAGGTCTTCCACGCCGTTCGTGTCCACGGCGGGGACACCCTGGTGTCCGAAGAGTTTTTTGGACGCCTTGGGGGCACGCACCATCCGGGAAATATCCTGATCGGTCAGCGGTGGCACGCGGTGGGCCCAGTCGTCGAGCAGATTCACGGCGTCACCGGCCATACCGAATGAGAGCACGGGTCCGATCAGGGGATCCTCGATCGCGCGCACAATCACGGTCTGTCCGGTCGCGGCCATCGACTGAACCTCGAAATCGGAGGTACCGAAGCTCGCCAGCGCGCGCTTCATGGTGGTGATGGCCGCTCGCAACTGCGATTCGTCCTCAATGTTGAGGGCCACGCCGCCCAGGTCCAAGCGGTGGCGCAGGTGCGGATCCGTGGTTTTCAGGGCCACCGGGTAGCCCAGCCGCCCGGCCGCTTGGACCCCTTCGTCCGGATCCTCGAATCGTACGGATTCCAGGACCGTGATCCCCGCGTGCCCCAGCAGCTCGGTCGTCTCGTTCGTGCTCAGTTCGTAGAGACCGTCCCCTGGAATCTGGGGCTTGAGCCTCTCGAGGAACTTTTCAATGGCATCGTGGTTGAAGTCTTCGGGGATCTCCACGTGCCCGTGGTCCTGATCGCGCCAGGTCGAGTAGGTGACCACACTGGACAGCGCGAGAAGCGCGGCACCCGGCGAATCGAAGCACGGGAGGGACGCGCCGTCGTCGGTGGTGTGCACCGTGGCCGTCTTGGCGTCACTGCCGAATTGGCCCGTGAACACGCCGATTGCGGTGCACTCCGCCGTGCGTGCCTCGCGGGCGATCTGGTCGACCAGCGCACGGTGATCGAGCCCCGGAACGGGCATGAGAACGACCACCAGGCTGGCGACGCCCTCGCGGGCGGCATTGTCCCGAACGGCCTGGATGATCGCGTCGTGAGCGTGCTGGGGGCCCTGGCTGGTGTCCACGTTGCCGTCAGAGACGACCGGTTCCATCCCCAGCCGGATCGCCGAGTCCTCAGCAAGTTGGGACAGCGCCAACGCATTGGACACCACGGCCACCCGATTGTTCTCGGGAACCGGCTGGCTTTCGGCCACGGACGCGATGTCCAACAACTGCTCGGCCGTCGCGGCACGGATCACGCCGGCTTGCCGGAACATCGCGTCCAACGCTCCGGGAGGAGCCTGGGTGGTGCGCCCGGTGTGTCCCGGGGGAAGCCGCAAACCGGTGACCTCGGACTTGGCCACGATGACCGGCTTGGACCGCGAGAGTCTCCGAGCGATGCGGGAGAACTTGCGCGGATTGCCCACGGACTGCAGGTACAGACCGCACACGGTGGTCGAGAGGTCGTCCTCCCAGTACTGCATCATGTCGTTGCCGGAGACGTCCGCGCGGTTACCGGCGGACAAATAGCTGGACAGCCCCACCCTGTGACGGCGTGCGGCACCGTAGACCATGGTGCCAATCGCCCCGGACTGGGAGAACAGGCCCAGTCCCCCGTGTTTGGGCATGCGCGGCAGGACCGAGGCATTGAGGCTGACCTCTTCCGAGGTGTTGATGAACCCTAGGCTGGCCGGTCCGACCACGCGCATCCCTGAAGCGCGGGCAATACGTACCAAGCGGCGCTGCTGCGCGGCGCCATCCGCACCGGCCTCCGCGTAACCGCCGGTCATGATAACCACGGCCTTGGCACCGGCTCGTCCGCACTCGGCAATGGTGGATTCCACGGCGTCCCGGGGGACCGCGATGATCGCGACATCGATCTTGTCGGTAATTTCCTGCACGCTCGCCACGAACGTGAGCCCTTTGCGCTCGTACGGTGTGTTCCCCACCCCGTAGAGCGTGCCGGTGTAGCTGCCGTTCAGGATGCCTTCGACCGCGTGGTATCCCGCGTGGTCAGGATCCGACGACGCTCCGACCACCGCCACGACCTCGGGAGTGAGTAGGTCCTGGATCGAACGGGCCTCGGCGCGGTGTTCGCGGGACTCCATGACGGCCAGTGACTTCTCGGTGGGGTCGATGTCGAAATCAACCACCACCACGCCGTCCTCGAACTGGCGGGATACGTCGTAACCCGCTTCCACGAACACGTGGAGCATCTTGCGGTTCTCCGGCAGGACTTCAGCGGTGAACCGGTCGATGCCGTTCTCTCGGGCCGCGGCGGCCAGATGCTCCAGCAGGATGGAGCCGATGCCACGCCCCTGGTGATGGTCGGAAATCATGAAGGCGACTTCCGCCACGCGGTCCGAGGTGCGGTCGTAGCGACCCACTCCGATCATCTTGCCGTCGAGCAACAGAATGAAGCAGACGCGGTCCACATGGTCCACGGTGGTGAACCGGGCCAGTTCTTTCTCCGACAGTGCCGGCTTGTAGGAGAAGAAGCGCAAGTAGATGCTGTCCTCGGACTGTTTTCCGTGGAACTCGGTGAGCAAGTCCCGGTCATCCGGACTGATGGGGCGCAGATGCGCGGTCGCACCGTCGCGCATAATGACGTCTGCTTCCCAGTATTCGGGGTAGGACGGTGACTGCGAACCTTCATCGTGAGAACCCATAGACTTCAGGGTAGCCAACCGCGTGACCTCTCGACAGGTACACGCCGATTATTCGAGGAGTTGCCGCTAGATGGCCCGACGTCGTTCAACCACCCGCTCCGAGCAGGACGAGCTGCCCGAAGATTTTACCGAGCACATTGTTGACATTGATGTCACGCAGGAAATGGAAACCAGTTTCCTGGAGTACTCCTATTCGGTGATCTACTCGCGCGCCCTGCCCGACGCACGGGACGGCCTCAAGCCGGTGCAGCGGCGCATCCTGTTCATGATGGACCAGATGGGTCTGCGCCCGGATCGCGGTCACGTCAAGAGCGCGCGCGTGGTGGGCGAGGTCATGGGTAAGCTCCA
>CAACWU010000142.1_pt1 | contig 26233 bp, 37 predicted proteins | sample 2275741 | NCBI WGS metagenome assembly CAACWU01 (sample SAMEA5312470, study PRJEB27640) | indoor metagenome | biome: indoor environment; feature: uncontrolled; material: tiles wood | place: Germany | collected 2014-07-07
GTCAGGGCCTCGCCGTGGTGCTCGAGAACGAGAACGCCAAGGGCTGAGTAACCCAACCCCAGACCAAACGAAGAAAGGCATACAGCTCATGCTGAACATTGCAGACAGCGTGGCCGCGGCCGTGGAGCCCATCCACGACGGCGCCTGCGTGATGATCGGTGGCTTCGGTGTTGCCGGGCAGCCCGTTGAGCTCATTGACGCGCTCATCGAGAACGGCGCCAAGGACCTCACCGTGGTCAACAACAACGCCGGCAACGGTGACGTGGGATTGGCCAAGCTCATCCAGCTCGGCCGCGTGAAGAAGATCATTTGCTCCTTCCCGCGTCAGGCGGATTCGTGGCACTTCGACGAGAAGTACCACGCCGGCGAGATCGAGCTCGAGGTCGTGCCGCAGGGCAACCTGGCCGAGCGAATTCGCGCCGCCGGTGCCGGTATCGGTGCTTTCTACACGCCCACCGGCTACGGCACCCCGTTGGCCGAGGGCAAGGAAGTTCGTGAACTGGACGGCAAGCACCAGGTGCTCGAATACCCCATCCACGCGGACTTCTCCCTGACCAAGGCACACACCGCTGACACCGCGGGCAACCTGGTCTACCGCAAGACCGCTCGGAACTTCGGCCCCATCATGGCGGCCGCTGCCAAGCACTCCATCGTGCAGGTGAGCGAGATCGTCGAGCGCGGTCAGATCGACCCCGAAGTCGTGGTGACCCCCGGTATCTACGTGGACACCGTGGTCAAGCTCGAAGCTCCCAAGCAGGTAGACCCGCGAGAGGAAGGTGCGGCATGAGCGCCCCGCAGAACAGTGATCACGCACTGAGCCCCGAAGAGCTCGCAGAGGTCGTAGCCCGCGATATCCCCGCCGGCGCCTACGTCAACCTGGGCATCGGCCAGCCCACGCTGGTTTCCAACTACATGTCCCCCGAGGACGACGTCACCCTGCACACCGAGAACGGCATGCTGGGCATGGGCGCGGAAGCCAAGGGCGACGAGGTCGACGCAGATCTCATCAACGCGGGCAAGATCCCCGTGGTCGAGACCGAGGGTTGTTCCTACTTCCACCACGCTGACTCCTTCGCGATGATGCGCGGCGGTCACCTGGACTGCTGTGTCCTGGGTGCCTTCCAGGTGGACCAGAACGGCAACCTGGCCAACTGGCACACCGGCAAGCCCGGCGCCATCCCCGCAGTGGGCGGTGCCATGGACTTGGCCACCGGCGCCAAGCAGACCTTTGTGATGATGACCCTGCAAACCAAGAAGGGCCAGTCCAAGCTGGTGGCAGAGTGCGATATGCCGCTGACCGGTGTGGGTTGCGTGTCTCGCATCTACACGGACAAGGCTGTGTTCCTCATCGAGGAGGACGGCGTGCGCGTGCGCGAGACCTTCGGCATCGGTTTCGACGAACTCACCGAGTTGGTCGACATCGAGCTGAAGCCCGCCAACTGACGCCAGCGCGGGGGCGGAACTTTCGAGGTTCCGCCCCCGCCTTGCTTTAATCGAAGTTGCTTTCGACAAAACCCGTGCTCGACCCGTGTGATTTGGAGCCCCCGTGAGTGCCGACGCAGACTCCGCCGACAAGAGCCAGTACGTCCAGTCGCTTGCGCGCGGGCTGTCCGTGATTTCCGCCTTCGACGCCGCTCAACCCGTCATGACCCTCTCGGACGTCGCGCGCCACACGGGTTTGACGCGAGCCACCGCCCGCCGGTTCCTCCTGACGCTCGAGTCCCTGGGATACGTACGATCCGACGGGCGGATGTTCGAACTCACGCCCAAGGTGCTGCAGCTGGGCTACTCGTATCTGTCGGCGCTGTCGCTCCCGCAGATCGCGAATCCACACTTGAAGAATCTTTCGGACACGCTTCAGGAATCCACGTCCCTGTCCGTGCTCGACGGGCAGGACATCGTGTATGTGGCTCGGGTGGCCACCCACCGCATCATGACCGTGGCCATTGCGGTGGGAACCCGGTTCCCCGCGTATGCCACGTCCATGGGGCGAGTGCTGCTCGCAGGACTCACCGCCAAGGAGCTGGGGGAGTACCTCACCACTGCGGAGCTCTCTCCGTTGACCCGGCGGACCACCACCGAGCGTGATGCCCTGGTTCAGGAGCTGCAGCGCGTGCGGGAACGGGGGTACGCCGTGGTCGACCAGGAACTGGAAGTCGGGTTGCGCTCGGCCGCGGTTCCGGTCAAGGACCTCACCGGGCGCACCGTTGCCGCGATCAACGTGTCCATGCGCGTGGGAATGCCCGGGGTGGACACCGAGCACCCGGAGGCTCAGGTCATTCCGGAACTATTCGCGTGCGCAGCGGCGATTTCCCAGGACCTGGCGGCGTCGGGGAACTGATCGTCGCGTGCCCGTGGTGTGTGGGGACCCTGACGACGGACGTGCCCGTAGCAGCGTCGTACGGGGTTCTGCCGGTGTGCAGGAACAGGGACGCGACGTATGCGATCGGAAGCGCGTAGGAGAACGCCGTCAGAAGCCACACGATGGGCGGCACGGCACCGGACGTATCGCCGGGCATGGTCAAGGCGAACACGGCCGCGTGACCGATGAGCCACGGAACCCCGATCTTGAGCGCATTGCGGACCAGCGCCGCCCAGACCGATGGGCCGCCGTGTCCTTTGGAGACTCGCAATCCCGTAAGGCGTTTACCCGGCGTTGCTGCGCGCGGTCGTGATTCGGTGACGGCGGCGGCCAGTACCACGGGCACCACAACTACAAGAGCGCCGATCAGATTCAGCTGAAAGTAGCTGAGGCCTCCGGTGAGGCCCGCCAGATGGAGTGGCACTCCCACCGCCGCGGTGAGACCCACCCACCCGAGGATGCACACCCAGTCAATGATCCAGGCGACAAGTCTGACAACCCCTAGTCTCTTGTCAGCCCGGGCGGTGGGTCCTGAACGAGTCGACATCTTCAAAAATTACGTATCGATGTCTTCCAGGTCAATGGGGACTCGGGGGCCAGTTCGCAGTTGCCCGCGACAGCTGCTATGGTAGCTAGGAATTGCTCGGTCACGAGCGTGTGCATTTTCGATTCAATGGCAAATTGGACCCTGTCCTTTGGTACGCGGTTTGTACCTAGATGCCATTTTTTGTCATGCCTGCTTCCGTGACTCACCAATCCGCAGTCAGCAGGCCGTTCACCCGGTGAACGCAAGGTCTGCCCAAACAGGAGGCACTGTGCCAACTATTCAGCAGCTGGTCCGCAAGGGCCGGACGTCCAAGGTCGTCAAGACCAAAGCCCCCGCGCTTAAGGGCAACCCCATGAAGCGCGGCGTGTGCACCCGTGTGTTCACCACCACCCCCAAGAAGCCGAACTCGGCTCTCCGTAAGGTGGCTCGTGTCAAGCTCAACGGCGGCGTGGAAGTTACCGCGTACATCCCCGGTGAGGGACACAACCTGCAGGAACACTCCATCGTGCTGGTGCGCGGTGGTCGTGTGAAGGACCTGCCGGGTGTTCGCTACAAGATCGTGCGCGGCGCACTCGACACCCAGGGTGTCAAGGGTCGCCAGCAGGCTCGTTCCCGCTACGGCGCCAAGAAGGAGAAGAAGTAATGCCTCGTAAAGGTCCCGCTCCCAAGCGCCCCCTCGTCGTAGACCCCGTCTACAGCTCTCCCGTTGTCACGCAGCTGATCAACAAGGTCCTGCAGGACGGCAAGAAGTCCACCGCAGAGCGCATCGTCTACGGCGCCCTCGAGGGTGTTCGTAACAAGACCAACGCCGACCCCGTCGCAACCTTGAAGAAGGCCCTCGACAACGTCAAGCCGGCCCTCGAGGTCCGCTCCCGCCGTGTCGGTGGCGCCACCTACCAGGTTCCCGTCGAGGTCAAGGCAGGCCGCGCCACCGCGCTGTCCCTGCGCTGGCTTGTCGGCTACGCCAAGGTTCGTCGCGAAAACACCATGACTGAGCGTCTCCAGAACGAGATCCTCGACGCCTCCAACGGCCTGGGTGCCGCTGTGAAGCGCCGCGAGGATACTCACAAGATGGCTGAGTCCAACAAGGCCTTCGCCCACTATCGCTGGTAAAATCCGATAGTCGTGTCGACCCCGCCAACAGCGGGGTCGACACCTGGGCCCGGCACCAACCTTTACGAAGGGAACCATCGTGGCACTTGACGTGCTTACCGACCTGAACAAGGTCCGCAATATCGGCATCATGGCTCACATCGATGCCGGTAAGACCACGACCACCGAACGAATCCTGTTCTACACGGGCATCAACCACAAGCTCGGCGAGACGCACGACGGTGCATCCACGATGGACTGGATGGCGCAGGAGCAGGAACGCGGCATCACCATTACCTCCGCCGCGACCTCGTGCTACTGGCACGACAACCAGATCAACATCATCGACACCCCCGGTCACGTGGACTTCACGGTCGAGGTCGAGCGCTCCCTGCGTGTGCTCGACGGCGCCGTGGCAGTTTTCGACGGCAAGGAGGGCGTTGAGCCCCAGTCCGAGACCGTGTGGCGTCAGGCTGACAAGTACGAAGTTCCGCGTATCTGCTTCGTCAACAAGATGGACAAGCTCGGTGCTGACTTCTACTTCACCGTGGACACCATCAAGTCCCGTCTGGGTGCAACCCCGCTCGTTCTGCAGCTGCCCATCGGCGCCGAGAACGATTTCGTGGGCGTTGTCGACCTGCTCACCATGAAGGCTTTCGTGTGGGAGGGCGACTCCAAGGGTGACGTGTCCCTGGGTGCCAAGTACGAAATCCGCGAGATCCCCGAGGATCTGCAGGAGCGTGCCGAGGAATACCGCAACCAGCTGGTCGAGTCCGTGGCCGAGGCCAACGACGACCTCATGGAGAAGTACCTCAACGGCGAAGAGCTCACTCAGGACGAGATCAAGCACGGTATCCGTGAGCTGACGATCAACTCCAAGGCATACCCGGTGCTGTGTGGTTCGGCATTCAAGAACCGCGGCGTGCAGCCCATGCTCGACGCAGTCGTTGACTACCTCCCCACTCCGCTGGACGTGCTCTCCGTGCAGGGTCACTCCGTGAAGGACGAGGAAGAGGTCATGACCCGTCCGGCAGACGCGAACGCTCCGTTCGCTGCTCTGGCGTTCAAGGTCGCGGCTCACCCGTTCTACGGTCAGTTGACCTACATCCGCGTGTACTCCGGTAAGGCCAAGGCCGGGGAGCAGGTGCTGAACTCCACCAAGGGCAAGAAGGAGCGCATCGGCAAGCTGTTCCAGATGCACTCCAACAAGGAGAACCCGGTGGACGAGATCTCCGCCGGTCACATCTACGCGGCCATCGGACTGAAGGACACCACCACCGGTGACACCCTGTGCGATCCCTCGGACCCCATCGTTCTGGAGTCCATGAGCTTCCCCGAACCCGTGATCTTCGTGGCCATCGAGCCCAAGACCAAGGGTGACCAGGAAAAGCTCTCCACCGCTATTCAGAAGCTCTCCGCTGAGGATCCCACCTTCACGGTGTCCCTCAACGACGAGACCGGCCAGACCGAGATCGGCGGCATGGGCGAGCTCCACCTGGACATCCTGGTGGACCGCATGAAGCGCGAGTTCAAGGTCGAAGCCAACGTGGGCAAGCCGCAGGTGGCTTACCGCGAGACCATCAAGAAGCCCGTGGAGAAGGTCGACTACACCCACAAGAAGCAGACCGGTGGTTCCGGTCAGTTCGCAAAGGTGCAGGTCGCTTTCGAGCCGCTTCCGCTGGACGCCGAGGAACTCTACGAGTTCGACAACAAGGTGACCGGTGGCCGCATCCCGCGCGAGTACATCCCCTCCGTGGATGCCGGTATCCAGGACGCCATGCAGTTGGGTGTTCTCGCCGGTTACCCCATGGTCGGTGTCAAAGCCACCCTGCTCGACGGTGCCTACCACGATGTCGACTCGTCCGAAATGGCGTTCAAGATCGCCGGTTCCATGGTGTTCAAGGAAGGCGTTCGTCGCGCCAACCCTGTGCTCCTCGAGCCGCTGATGTCCGTGGAGGTTCGCACCCCCGAGGAGTACATGGGCGACGTGATCGGCGACCTGAACTCCCGTCGTGGTCAGATCCAGTCCATGGAGGACGTCACCGGCGTCAAGCTGGTGAAGGCTCTCGTGCCGCTGTCCGAAATGTTCGGCTACATCGGTGACCTGCGTTCCAAGACCCAGGGTCGCGCCGTGTACTCGATGCAGTTCGACAGCTATTCGGAGGTCCCCAAGGCTGTCGCCGACGAGATCATCCAGAAGAACCGCGGCGAGTAAGCCCACCGGAGACTAGTCCCCGAATTTCGATAAACCACTAAAGCCAAAGTAGACTTGCACAGGTTTCGACTGCAGCAGTGCTATGCGCTGTGATAGCAGACTCCGGACATTCGGAGTCGTCGAGTAAGTCTCACCTCAATGTTCTAGGAGGAACACATCATGGCGAAGGCCAAGTTCGAGCGCACCAAGCCGCACCTCAACATCGGCACCATCGGCCACGTTGACCACGGCAAGACCACGCTCACCGCTGCGATCTCCAAGGTGCTTGCTGACAAGTACCCGGACATCAACGAGCAGCGCGACTTCGGTGCCATCGACTCCGCTCCGGAGGAGAAGCAGCGCGGCATTACCATCAACATCTCTCACATCGAGTACCAGACCGAGAAGCGTCACTACGCACACGTTGACGCCCCCGGTCACGCGGACTACGTGAAGAACATGATCACCGGTGCTGCTCAGATGGACGGCGCAATCCTCGTGGTTGCCGCTACCGACGGCCCCATGGCACAGACCCGCGAGCACGTTCTGCTCGCCCGTCAGGTGGGCGTTCCCTACCTGCTGGTCGCACTGAACAAGTCCGACATGGTCGACGACGAGGAACTGCTGGACCTCGTTGAAATGGAAGTTCGTGAACTGCTGTCCGACCAGGGCTTCGACGGCGACAACGCACCCGTGGTGCGCGTGTCCGCGCTGAAGGCTCTCGAGGGCGACGCTGAGTGGGTCAAGTCCGTCGAGGACCTCATGGAGGCCGTGGACGAGAACATCCCGGAGCCGGAGCGCGACACCGACAAGCCGTTCCTGATGCCCGTTGAGGACGTCTTCACCATCACCGGTCGTGGCACCGTTGTGACCGGCCGTGCCGAGCGTGGCACCCTGCCGATCAACTCCGAGGTCGAGATCGTCGGCATCCGCCCGATCCAGAAGACCACCGTGACCGGTATCGAGATGTTCCACAAGCAGATGGACGAAGCCCTCGCGGGCGAGAACTGTGGTCTGCTGCTGCGTGGCCTCAAGCGCGACGATGTCGAGCGTGGCCAGGTTGTCTGCAAGCCGGGTTCCATCACCCCGCACACGGACTTCGAGGCAAACGTCTACATCCTGTCCAAGGAAGAAGGCGGACGTCACAACCCGTTCTACTCGAACTACCGTCCGCAGTTCTACTTCCGCACCACCGACGTCACCGGCGTCATCACGCTGCCCGAAGGCACCGAGATGGTCATGCCCGGTGACAACACCGAAATGAGCGTTGAGCTGATCCAGCCCATCGCCATGGAGGACGGCCTCGGCTTCGCTATCCGTGAGGGTGGCCGCACCGTTGGTTCCGGCAAGGTGACCAAGATCATCAAGTAATCTCTGATGACTGAAGTGATCGTCGGCTAGCCCGATACACCACTCCGTAAGGCCCCGCCAGTTTCTTGCTGGCGGGGCCTTACGCGTCTCGGCAGTACGGCGACGACGACGCTCGGCCGGCCGCGGCGGCGTCGTCGGCCTTGCGTACGGCCTGCGGGCGGGGGATGAGAAGAGCGCGTTTGCAAAGGCGTGTAAATCTCTGGCAGAATGGTCGCTGTTGTTCACGTGTCGGCGTGTGCCCGTAAAAAGGTCCCGACCGCGTCGGGCGAACCGGTACACCGAAGCAGCCTCAACGAGCCATGGCCTCCATGGGAACCACGTGAACAGCCATCCAATCGACACCATAGAAATTATTTGTGCGAACTCGTGTTTGCGTTTTCCGCGACACGCCCGAGTTCGGGTGTCGGTGCTTCAGCAGGGTGAGGAACCCGGTTCTACCGGATTCAGCCTGTGTGAAGTGGCGATATAAGCGCCAAAACACAAGGAGCGAAAGCTCCACACAGGGAAGTACTTGAAGAAAGAGAGTCACGACGCCATGGCGGGACAAAAAATCCGCATCCGGCTGAAGTCCTATGACCACGAGGTCATCGACGTCTCGGCCCGGAAAATCGTTGAGACGGTGACGCGCGCAGGCGCCACGGTAGTGGGACCCGTCCCGCTGCCCACGGAGAAGAACGTCTACTGCGTGATCCGCTCGCCGCACAAGTACAAGGACAGCCGTGAGCACTTCGAAATGCGCACACACAAGCGGCTGATCGACATCATCGACCCCACGCCCAAGGCCGTCGATTCGCTCATGCGTCTCGACCTGCCGGCTGACGTGAACATCGAAATCAAGCTGTAAAAAGGATCGCACCCCAATGACTACCACTTTCGAACGCCAGGTTAAGGGCCTGCTGGGCACCAAGCTCGGCATGACCCAGGTCTGGGACGAGAACGGGAAGTTCGTGCCGGTGACCGTGGTCAAGGCCGACTCCAACGTCGTGACGCAGCTGCGCAACGAGGACAAGGACGGCTACAACGCCGTTCAGATCGGCTTCGGTGCGATCGATCCCCGCAAGGTTTCTAAGCCGCTGGCTGGCCACTTCGCCGCCGCCGGAGTAACCCCGCGCCGCCACGTCGTCGAACTTCGTACTTCCGACTCCGCTGACTACGAGCTCGGCCAGGAACTGTCCGTCGAAATCTTCGACGCCGGTACCAAGGTCGACGTCGTCGGCACCACCAAGGGCAAGGGCACCGCCGGTGTTATGAAGCGTCACGGCTTCTCCGGCGTTGGCGCCTCCCACGGTGCACACAAGAACCACCGCAAGCCGGGATCCATCGGCGGCGCGTCTTACCCCGCACGTGTTTTCAAGGGCATGAAGATGGCTGGTCGCATGGGCAACGCCCGTCACACCACCATGAACCTGACCGTTCACGCTGTTGACGCCGACAACTCCCTGCTGCTCATCAAGGGCGCCCTGCCGGGCCCCAAGGGATCGGTCGTCCTCGTCCGAACCGCAGTGAAGGGAGCCTGATAAGCCATGGCAACTGAAACCGTAAACGTCGAGCTGCCCGCTGAGATCTTCGACGCGCAGACCAACGTGGCACTGCTTCACCAGGTCGTCGTCGCTCAGTTGGCCGCTGCTCGCCAGGGAACGCACAAGACCAAGACCCGCGCCGAAGTTTCCGGTGCAGGCCGTAAGCCGTTCAAGCAGAAGGGCACGGGTCGCGCTCGTCAGGGCTCCATCCGCGCTCCTCACATGACCGGCGGTGGCGTTGTCCACGGTCCGACCCCGCGTGACTACTCGCAGCGCACGCCCAAGAAGATGAAGGCGGCTGCCCTGCGCGGTGCCCTCTCGGACCGGGCTCGCAACAACCGCATCCACGTGGTTGCCGATCTGGTGACTGCTTCCGAGCCGTCCACCAAGGCCGCCAAGGAAGCACTGCGTTCGATCACCGAACGCAAGAACGTGCTGGTTGTTCTGGACCGCAGCGACGATGTCACTGCATTGTCCGTGCGCAACCTGGTCAACACGCACGCCGTGTACGCAGACCAGCTCAACACGTACGACGTGCTCGTCTCGGACGACGTGATCTTCACCAAGGCCGCTTACGACTCGTTCGTTGCTGCTGCGTCCGCTACGGGTAAGAACCAGGAGGACGCCAAGTGAGCGCGATCTACAACAAGGACCCGCGCGATGTGATCATTCGCCCGGTCGTCTCCGAGAAGTCCTACGGACTGATCGACGAGGGTAAGTACACCTTCCAGGTGGACCCCTCAGCGAACAAGACCGAGATCAAGTACGCCGTGGAGAAGATCTTCGGTGTCAAGGTCGAGTCCGTCAACACCCTCAATCGTCCCGGTAAGCGCAAGCGCACTCGCTTCGGCTGGGGAACGCGAAAGGCCACCAAGCGTGCCATCGTGTCCCTTCGGGAAGGTTCCATCGACATCTTCGGCGGTCCGCTCGCCTGAGCGGAGACCACTTTAACGAGGAATTTCAACTATGGCTATCCGTAAGCACAAGCCGACAACCCCGGGCCGTCGTGGCTCGTCGGTTGCCGACTTCGTAGAAATCACGCGCACAACGCCCGAGAAGTCTCTGGTGCGTCCGCTGCCCAAGAAGGGCGGTCGTAACAACACCGGTCGTATCACCACCCGTCACAAGGGCGGTGGACACAAGCGCCAGTACCGTGTCATCGACTTCCGTCGTCACGACAAGGACGGCATTGATGCCAAGGTCGCTCACATCGAGTACGACCCCAACCGTACGGCTCGCATTGCGCTGCTGCACTTCGTTGACGGCACCAAGCGCTACATCGTGGCTCCCAACAAGCTCAAGCAGGGCGATGTTGTCGAGTCCGGCCCGTCCGCCGACATCAAGCCCGGTAACAACCTGCCGCTGCGCAACATCCCCGTGGGCACCGTGCTCCACGCCGTGGAGTTGCGTCCCGGTGGCGGCGCCAAGCTGGCTCGTTCGGCCGGCGCCTCCGTGCAGCTCGTCGCCAAGGAAGGCAAGTACGGCCAGCTCCGTCTGCCCTCCGGCGAGATCCGCAACGTCGACGTGCGCTGCCGCGCAACCGTGGGCGAGGTTGGCAACGCCGAGCAGTCCAACATCAACTGGGGCAAGGCCGGCCGTAACCGTTGGAAGGGCATCCGCCCGACCGTCCGCGGTGTCGTCATGAACCCCGTGGATCACCCCCACGGTGGTGGTGAGGGTAAGACTTCCGGTGGTCGCCACCCGGTCAACCCGAACGGCAAGCCCGAGGGACGCACCCGTCGCCCCAACAAGGAAAGCGACAAGCTCATCGTCCGTCGTCGTCGTACCGGCAAGAACAAGCGCTAAGGAGCCTGACTAATGCCACGCAGCCTCAAGAAGGGCCCTTTCGTTGATCAGCACCTCTACCTGAAGGTCGCCAAGGAGAACGAGAAGGGCACCAAGAACGTCATCAAGACGTGGTCCCGCCGCTCGATGATCGTGCCCGACATGCTCGGCCACACGATCGCCGTGCACGACGGACGCAAGCACATCCCGGTGTTCATCACGGAGTCGATGGTCGGGCACAAGCTCGGCGAATTCGCTCCCACCCGCACATTCCGCGGCCATGTGAAGGACGACAAGAAGGGCAAGCGTCGCTGACCTCTGGTTAGCACGTAGCACTTCTTCGACAAGACGAGAGAAGGAAAGCAATGGAAGCCAAGGCATCTGCGCGCTACATCCGCGTGACGCCTATGAAGGCCCGGCGCGTCGTCAACCTGATTCGTGGCCAGCAGGCGAATGAGGCATTGGCGATTCTGAAGTTTGCCCCCCAGGCAGCTTCCGAGCCGGTATTCAAGGTTCTCGAATCCGCCGTAGCTAACGCACGGCAGAAGGCCGACCGTGAAGGCCTCGCGTTCAAGCAGGAAGACCTCGTTGTCTCCGCTGCTTACGTGGACGAGGGCCCCACCATGAAGCGGTTCCAGCCGCGCGCCCAGGGTCGTGCGTACCGCATCAACAAGCGCACGAGCCACGTGACCGTGGTCGTGGCGACCCCGGAGAAGGAGGAGGTCCGCTAAGTGGGACAGAAAATCAACCCCAACGGATTCCGTCTGGGTATCACCACCGACCACATCTCGCACTGGTACGCCGACTCCAACCAGCCGGGCCAGCGCTACAAGGACTACATCCGCGAGGATGTGAAGATCCGCGAACTCATGTCCAAGGGCATGGAGCGCGCCGGTATCTCCAAGGTCGAGATCGAGCGCACCCGTGACCGTGTGCGTGTGGACATCCACACCGCCCGCCCGGGCATCGTGATCGGCCGCCGCGGCGCCGAAGCTGACCGCATCCGCGGTGAGCTCGAAAAGCTGACCGGCAAGCAGATCCAGCTGAACATCCTGGAAGTCAAGAACCCCGAGACCGACGCACAGTTGGTTGCTCAGGGCGTCGCCGAGCAGCTCGCTTCTCGCGTGGCCTTCCGCCGCGCCATGAAGAAGGCTATTCAGTCCGCACAGCGTGCGGGTGCCAAGGGTATTCGTATCCAGTGCGCCGGCCGCCTGGGAGGCGCTGAAATGTCCCGCTCGGAGTTCTACCGCGAAGGCCGTGTGCCCCTGCACACCCTGCGCGCGAACATCGACTACGGCTTCTTCGAGGCCAAGACCACCTTCGGCCGTATCGGCGTGAAGGTCTGGATCTACAAGGGCGACCTGACCTCCAAGGAACTGGCTGCACAGCAGGCCGCTGCTCCGTCTTCGCGCGGACGCAACGACCGTCGCGGTGGCGCCGGTGGCGGCGAGCGTCGTCGTCGTGGTGGCAATGACCGTAACGACCGTGGCGGACGCCGTGAGCGTAACGACTCCGCCGCAGCCCCGCAGCAGAACAACGCTGCGGAGGCGCCCAACGCAGAGGGTGGTAAGTAATGCTTATCCCACGTCGTGTTAAGTTCCGCAAGCAGCACCACCCCAAGCGTCGGGGCCAGGCTAAGGGCGGAACCCAGGTATCGTTCGGCGAGTGGGGCATCCAGGCACTGAGCCCGGCATATGTCACCAACCGTCAGATCGAGTCCGCGCGTATCGCAATGACCCGTCACATCAAGCGTGGCGGTAAGGTCTGGATCAACATTTACCCGGACCGTCCCCTGACCAAGAAGCCTGCCGAAACCCGTATGGGTTCCGGTAAGGGTTCTCCCGAATGGTGGGTCGCCAACGTCAAGCCCGGACGCATCATGTTCGAGATCTCCGGCGTGTCCGAAGAGGTCGCCCGTGAGGCGCTTCGTTTGGCAATCCACAAGCTCCCGATGAAGGCACGTATCGTGCGTCGCGAAGGTGGTGAATGATCAATGGCCATTGGATCTAAGGATCTGAACATGGAAAACCTCGCGGAGCTCGACAACAGTGCTCTGACCGAGCAGTTGCGGAAGTCCAAGGAAGAGCTGTTCAACCTGCGCTTCCAGTCCGCAACCGGTCAGCTCGAGAGCAACGGTCGTCTGAAGTCCGTCAAGCGTGACATTGCCCGCATCTACACCGTGCTCCGTGAGCGCGAGCTGGGCATCCGCGAAGAGGTCCAGGCGACTGCTGTAGAGACCGACAAGAAGGCAGCCAAGAAAAGCAAGAAGGCCGCCAAGTCTGAGGATGATGCCAAGTGAGCGAGCAGGTTAACAACGAGGCCACGGCCGAGCGCGGTGACCGTAAGACCCGTCGCGGCTACGTAGTCTCCGACAAGATGGACAAGACCGTGGTCGTGCAGGTCGAGGATCGTGTGAAGCACGCCCTCTACGGCAAGGTCATGCGTAAGTCCAAGCGCATCAAGGCGCACGACGAGGAGAACACCGCTGGTGTCGGTGACCTCGTGCGTATCGCCGAGACGCGTCCGCTGTCCGCCAGCAAGAACTGGCGCATCGTGGAGATCATCGAGAAGGCCAAGTAAGGCTTCCCGAGATCGACAAAGCATGCCGGCTCTGAGCCGACACACGGGCCCTCATCTTCGGATGGGGGCCCGTGGCTTTGCCGGAACCGCCCAGTTGGACCTACCAGTCCGTGGGCTGTACAGTGGATCAGTACGCGTGTGGCACACGTGTGCCCACATCACTGACTTCGACACTGCTGAGTCAGAATCCACAATGCCCCACGGCCCGCCCGGCGGACCGTGATTTCCGCAGGGAAATCGGGGCATGAACCAGCGTCTTCGTGCGGCTTTACGCGCGAAGTACCACGCGGCATCGCCAAGCGATGTTCACCGCGTGCCGTTGCCCGTTCACGGATTCTGGTTGAGCAGACCGATCCTCGGTGGGGCAGCGAAGCAGACGATTAGTTCGTCTGAATTACTTCGAATCACTCACGCCACAAACCCAGCGCGTACGTGCTTTGCGAAAACGCCTCGGGCCCCTCCTACGGCCACGGGGAGCACCGTTCAGCGAAGCGTTCAAATATCTACCGTTCCGCAAGGCTCGACATCGTCCAGATATGGATGAGAACCGGCGCGACGACAGGAGAAATCAGTGATTCAGCAGGAGTCGCGGCTTAGGGTCGCCGATAACACGGGTGCGAAGGAAATCCTCACCATCCGTGTACTCGGTGGATCCGGACGCCGTTACGCAGGCATTGGTGACGTCATTGTCGCCACCGTTAAGGACGCAATCCCCGGTGGCAACGTCAAGAAGGGCGACGTTGTCAAGGCAGTTGTGGTCCGTACCAAGAAGCAGAGGCGCCGTTCCGACGGTTCCTACATTCGTTTCGACGAGAACGCCGCAGTGATCTTGAAGACCGACGGGGATCCCCGTGGCACGCGTATCTTCGGCCCCGTGGGCCGCGAGCTGCGCGACAAGAAGTTCATGAAGATCATCTCGCTGGCTCCGGAGGTGCTCTGACATGGCGAAATTCAAGATCAAGACCGGAGACCTGGTTCAGGTTATTTCCGGCAACAAGCAGAACAAGGGCAAGCAGGGCAAGGTCCTGCGTGTGATCACCGAGACTTCCCGCGTGGTTGTCGAAGGTGTCAACGTGGTGACCAAGCACAAGCGTGCCAGCGCCCAGGGCGAAGCCGGCGGCATCGTCAAGACCGAGGCTCCCATTCACATCTCGAACGTGATGCTCGTGGACCCGGAGACCGGCAAGCCGACCCGCGTGGGCTATCGCACCGAGACCGTGGAGCGTGACGGCAAGCAGAAGACCGTTCGCGTTCGCGTGTCCAAGAGCACCGGCAAGGATCTGTGATGAGCGAAACGACCGAAACCAAGATGACCCCGCGGTTCAAGACCAAGTACCAGGAAACCGTTGCGCCGGCACTCCAGGAAGAGTTCGGTTACACGAACGTCATGGAACTGCCCCGCATCACCAAGGTTGTCGTGAACATGGGTCTGGGCGAGGCAGCCAAGGATTCCAAGCTGGTGGATTCCGCCATCAAGGACCTGACCGCCATCACCGGCCAGAAGCCCGTGGTCAACCGTGCCAAGAAGTCCATCGCGCAGTTCAAGCTGCGCGAAGGTATGCCCATCGGCGCTCACGTCACCATGCGTGGCGATCGTATGTGGGAATTCCTGGACCGTCTGGTCACGCTGGCCCTGCCGCGTATCCGTGACTTCCGTGGCTTGTCCGACCGTCACTTCGACGGCAACGGCAACTACACCTTCGGTTTGACGGAACAGTCCATGTTCCACGAAATCGACCAGGACCGGATCGACCGTGTGCGCGGTATGGACATCACCGTGGTGACCACCGCAAAGACTGACGACGAGGGTCGCGCGCTGCTCAAGGCGCTCGGCTTCCCGTTCAAGACCAACTAATTCCCGCGACGTCAGAGGTCCCGACTGGCTGTAACCGGTCGGGAAACCGTGACGAGGAAGGGCATGTGCCCAAACATGACAATGACAGATCCTGTCGCAGACATGCTGACGCGTCTGCGTAATGCGAACTCCGCATACCACGACACCGTGAGCATGCCGTACTCCAAGCTGAAGGCTCGGGTTGCGGACATCCTCAAGGCCGAAGGTTACATCGCGGACTGGAGTGAGGAACCGGCCAAGGTCGGTAAGACCCTCACCCTGTCCCTGAAGTTCGGCCCCAACCGTGAGCGCTCCATTGCAGGCGTTCGCCGTATCTCCAAGCCGGGTTTGCGCGTTTACGCGAAGTCCACCAACCTGCCGAAGGTTCTCGGCGGCATGGGCATCGCGATCCTCTCCACCTCTTCGGGTCTGCTGACTGACAAGCAGGCCGGCAAGAAGGGCGTGGGCGGGGAAGTCCTCGCGTACGTCTGGTAATCGGCAGCACAGAACAAAGAAAGGAAGAGAACATGTCACGTATTGGACGTCTCCCGATCTCTGTGCCCGCCGGTGTGGAGGTCGCTGTGGACGGTTCCGTGGTGAAGGTCAAGGGCCCCAAGGGCGAATTGACTCACACCGTGGCCGCTCCCATCACCGTGGTTGTTGAAGACGGCACCGTTCAGGTTGCCCGCCCCAACGACGAGCGCGAGTCCCGCGCTCTGCACGGTTTGACTCGTACCCTGATCGCCAACATGGTCCAGGGTGTCTCCGAGGGTTACAGCAAGCAGCTGGAAATCGTCGGAACCGGTTACCGTGTTCAGGCCAAGGGCGCCAACCTGGAGTTCGCTCTGGGTTACAGCCACCCTGTTCCGTTCGAGGCTCCGGACGGCATCACGCTGTCCGTGGAAGGTTCGAACAAAGTCACCGTCGCCGGTATCGACAAGCAGCAGGTTGGCCAGGTTGCCGCAAAGATCCGCAAGCTGCGTCTGCCCGACCCCTACAAGGGCAAGGGCGTGCGTTACGCCGGCGAGCAGATCCGCCGCAAGGCCGGAAAGGCTGGTAAGTAATCATGGCTCTCGTAATCAAGGGCAAGTCGAAGTCCGCTCAGCGCGCACGTCGTCACCGCCGCGTACGCAAGTACGTTTCCGGTACCGCTCTGCGTCCCCGTCTCGTAGTGACCCGTTCCGCGCGTCACATGGTCGCTCAGGTGATCGACGACGACAAGGGTGTAACCCTGGCGTCAGCTTCCACCATGGAAGCTGACCTGCGGGCCGCCTCGGAGGACAAAACCGCCAAGGCCAAGCGTGTCGGCGAACTCGTCGCCGAACGCGCCAAGGCTGCCGGTGTCGAAACGGTTGTCTTCGACCGTGGCGGTAACAAGTACCACGGCCGTGTGGCCGCGGTGGCCGATGGTGCCCGTGAAGGAGGTCTGGCGCTGTGAGCGAGCAGAACAATGAGAAGGAAACCAAGGTGAGCGAAGCCACCAACGCTTCCAACGAAGCTACTGAGGCTCAGCAGGGAACCGAGGACAACCGCGGTGGCCGCGGCGGTCGCGGTAACCGCAACGAGCGCGGTGGCCGTGGCGAGCGCGGCGGTCGTAACGAGCGCGGCGGCCGTGGTGGCCGTGGCGGTCGCGAGGAAGAGAAGGACAAGTTCCTCGAGCGCGTCGTGACCATCAACCGTGTCTCCAAGGTGGTCAAGGGTGGCCGCCGCTTCAGCTTCACCGCCCTCGTGGTGGTTGGCGATGGCAACGGCATGGTTGGCGTGGGCTACGGCAAGGCCAAGGAAGTTCCCGCCGCCATCTCCAAGGGCGTCGAGGAAGCCAAGAAGAACTTCTTCCGGGTTCCTCGCGTGGAAGAGCGCACCATTCCGCACCGCGTGCAGGGCGAAGCCGCTGCCGGTGTCGTGATGTTGCGTCCGGCCACTCCGGGTACCGGTGTTATCGCCGGCGGTCCGGTGCGTGCCGTACTCGAGTGCGCGGGCATCCACGACGTGTTGTCCAAGTCCTTGGGCTCGTCCAACCAGATCAACATCGTGCACGCAACCATTGAGGCCCTGCGTATGCTCGAAGAGCCCGCTTCCGTGGCTGCCCGTCGTGGCCTGCCCATGGACGAGGTTGTTCCGGGCCCGCTGCTGCGCGATATCCAGAAGGCAGGTGCCTGATGAACGGAAAGCGTATTCAGGCCAACGGTGCCACACTGCGTATCAAGCAGATCCGCTCCGTGGTCGGTCAGAAGCAGAACATGCGCGACACCCTTCGTTCCCTCGGTTTGAAGAAGCCGGGCAACGTGGTGGAGCGCAAGGCCGATGCAGCGACCGCGGGCATGATCAATACCGTGTCGCATCTCGTAGAGGTTGAGGAGGCCGAGTGACCATGGCTGAAAACACTGGGAGCAAGAAGCAGCACGCTCTGAAGGTTCACCACCTGCGTCCGGCCCCCGGATCTCACCAGTCCAAGACCCGTGTGGGTCGTGGTGAGGCTTCGAAGGGTAAGACTGCCGGTCGCGGTACCAAGGGCACCAAGGCGCGTTACCAGGTGAAGGCCGGTTTTGCCGGCGGTCAGCTGCCGTTGCACATGCGTCTGCCCAAGCTGCGCGGGTTCAAGAACCCGTTCCGCGTCGAGTACCAGGTCGTGAACCTGGATCGTCTGGGCGAGCTGTTCCCCGAGGGCGGCACGATCGGTATTTCCGATCTCGTTGCCAAGGGTGCAGTGCGCAAGAACCAGCCGGTCAAGGTTCTGGGCACCGGAGAGATCTCCGTTGCACTGAACATCACCGCGGACAAGTTCTCGGCCTCCGCGGCTGAGAAGATCGCAGCTGCCGGCGGTTCCACGCAGACCGCGTGAGACTGAACGCAGTAATCGGTTGTAGGGTGTAACCCTGAACTGAAGCGGGCCCCGTGCCGTATTGTCGGCACGGGGCCCGCTGCTTTTTATCAGGGTGTTCGCGCTCACCTCTCGCGTGTGCGCGCAACATCCTTCGCTAGACTTGCCCGGGGTCGGGACCGGCCGGGCCAACACTGAAGTTTTTGGAGGAGGACCTGTGCTCAGTGCTTTCGCACGGGCGTTCACAACGCCGGAACTGCGCAACAAGCTGCTGTTCACCCTCGGGATCATCGTGATCTACCGGTTGGGCACTTTCATTCCTGCGCCTGGCGTGGACTACGGCAACGTACAGCAGTGTCTAGCACTGGGTAACACGACCGGTGGCGTGTACGACTTGGTCAACCTGTTCAGCGGTGGCGCACTGTTGCAGTTGTCCATTTTTGCGCTCGGTGTGATGCCGTACATCACGGCGAGCATCATCGTGCAGCTGTTGCGCGTGGTGATTCCCCGGTTCCAGGAACTCCACGAAGAGGGTGCCCAGGGGCAGACCAAACTCACTCAGTACACTCGTTATCTGACCATTGGGCTGGCCGCGCTCAACGCGACCACCGTGGTCTCGCTGGCTCGATCCGGCGCGCTGTTGGGTGACTGCCCCTTGCCGATCATCCCGAACGATTCCCTGATGATCCTGGTCATCATGATTCTTACGATGACCGCCGGCACCACGCTGATCATGTGGCTGGGCGAACGCATCACCGACCGCGGTGTCGGCAACGGCATGTCCTTGCTGATCTTCACCTCGATCGCCGCAACCTTCCCGTCCGCACTGGGCGACATCCTTCGCACCCGCGGCTGGGGCCTGTTCCTGGCCGTGTGCGCCGTGGGACTCGTGGTCATCACGTGCGTCGTGTTCGTGGAGCAGTCGCAGCGTCGCATCCCGGTGCAGTACGCCAAGCGCATGGTGGGTCGTCGAACCATTGGCGGCACCAGCACCTACATCCCACTCAAGGTCAACATGGCCGGCGTGATCCCCATCATCTTCGCCTCATCCATGCTCATGCTGCCGTCCATGATCGCGCAGTTCGGGATGCCGAATGACGGCTCTCCGGTGCCCGGTTGGGTCAATTGGATCAACACGTACCTGACATCCGGTGACCACCCGGTCTACATGGTCACGTACTTCCTGATGATCGTGGCGTTCACGTACTTCTACGTGTCCATCACGTTCAATCCGGAAGAGGTCTCCAACAACATGAAGCGATACGGCGGCTTCATCCCCGGAATTCGCGCGGGCCGGCCCACGGAGAACTACCTGCGCTACGTGCTGTCCCGCATTACGCTCCCGGGTGCTCTCTACCTGGGCATCGTGTCCATGATCCCGCTCATCGCTCTGGTGTTGTTCGACGCCAACCAGAACTTCCCGTTCGGTGGTCCTTCGCTGCTGATCATGGTGGGCGTGGGTTTGGACACCGTGAAGCAGATCGACGCGCAGCTGCAGCAGCGTCACTACGAGGGGTTGCTGCGTAAGTAGTTGTCCACCAAGTCCCGCGGATCCGTACGATCCGCCCCGCTGCCGGGCTGTTGCCAGTAAAGTGGTGGGGGACCAGAGAAGTTCGTGCAAGGAGAAACCATGACCCGTTTGTTGATCATCGGACCGCCAGGCGCTGGCAAGGGCACTCAGGCGGCTCGCATTTGTGAACGGTTGAACGTTCCTGCGATCTCCACCGGGGACATTTTCCGAGCCAATATCAAAGAGCAGACCGAACTCGGCAAGGAAGCGCAGCGGTACACGGACGCGGGCAATCTGGTGCCGGACTCCGTGACCAATTCCATGGTGCGGGACCGTTTGGCACAGGATGACGTGAACAACGGGTTCCTGCTGGACGGTTACCCGCGCACCGTGGCCCAGGTCGAGGAGCTGGACAGCATCCTCGAGGCCAATGGCACTCACCTGGATGTCGTGCTGCTGCTGACCGCTGACAACGACGAGCTCGTCAAGCGCTTGCTCGGCCGCGCGCAGGATCAGGGCCGCACCGATGACACGGAAGACGTCATTCGGCACCGCCTGGACGTGTATGACCAGCAGACCGCGCCGGTCGTTGGCGTGTACGAGAAGCGCGGCATTGTCACCGAGGTCGACGGCCTGGGCGACATCGATCAGGTCACCGAGCGCATCATGGCGGCGCTGGCCAGCTGAAATGCGATCTCGCTGAGATAAGAATTTGGGTGTGAGCCCTCGGAACGGCGCCATACAGCGCGTTCCGAGGGCTTAGCCGTTGATAGAACTCACCACTACGAAGGGAAGCGCGCACCGTGTTTGGTCGCCGCAAGGTAGAACTGAAGTCCGATGCCCAGCTTGCGCTCATGTCGCGAGCCGGGGTGGTGACCTCGCGCGCGCTCGACGCCGCCGTGGCCGCTGCCGTTCCCGGGGCCACCACCGCTGATGTGGATCAAGCTTTCCGGGACGTCCTGGCGGCCAACAATGCCGAGTCCAACTTCCTGGGCTACTACGGTTATCCGGCCACGGTGTGCGTATCCGTCAACGACCGCGTTGTTCACGGAATCCCGGGGGACCAGGTGTTGCTCGATGGGGACATTGTTTCCATCGACGGCGGTGCCATCGTGGATGGTTGGCACGGTGACTCGGCTCGCACTGTCCTGGTGGGGGAGCACCACGACCCGGCGGACGTCGAGCTGTCCAAGGTGACCCGCGCGGCGATGTGGCGCGGCATCGCGGCCATGGCCACCGGCACTCACGTGGGTGACATCGGTCAGGCTGTGGAGGATTACGTCCACGGATTGGTCGAACAGCGGTTGGGGATCCTCGAGGACTACGTGGGCCACGGCATCGGCACCGCCATGCACATGGCCCCGGACGTTCCCAATTACGCCGTGCGCAACCGCGGACCCCGGCTCGTCCCGGGCATGGCACTGGCTATTGAACCGATGCTGGTGCGCGGCGGAATCGAGACCAAGATCCTGGACGACGACTGGACCGTGGTGACCGTGGACGGCGCCAACGCGAGCCAGTGGGAACACAGCGTGTGCCTGCACTCCAAGGGCCTGTGGGTCCTCACCGCTGAAGACGGCGGCGCATCCGAACTCGAACCCCTGGGCGTACATCCCGTCCCGATAGCCGCATCCTGAACCGCACGCGCGGTACGCACGAGCGAAAGGACCTGACATGGCCACCGACGTAGAGATCACCGAACGACCTAAACCCGGGCAGCTGGTATTCAAACCCGCTCGCCGGGGTAAACCCCCGCAGCACCTGGCCGACCTGGATCTGGCCGGGCGCAAGAAGATGCTGCAGGACGCCGGCTACCCGGCGTTCCGAGCGGCGCAATTGTCCAAGCACTACTTCGAACGGTTCGAAACCGATCCGGACAAGATGACCGACCTGCCGGCTGGACAACGCGAGGAACTGGTTGCCGCGGCCATGCCGCCACTATTGACCACGGTCAAGAACCTCAAGGCGGACCAGGGCATGACGGTCAAGTCCGTCCATCGGCTGTTCGACGGCGCCATGGTCGAGTCCGTGCTCATGCGATACAGCAAGCGCGTGACCATGTGCATCTCATCCCAGGCAGGTTGTGGCATGAACTGCCCGTTCTGCGCGACCGGTCAGGCAGGTCTGACTCGTAACCTCTCCGCCGCGGAGATCGTGGACCAAGTTGTCCAGGGCATCCGAGGTCTGCGTGACGGTGTGGTGGGTCCTGCAGAGGAAGCACCGCTGCGCGTGTCGAACATCGTGTTCATGGGCATGGGGGAGGCCCTCGCCAACTACAAGGCCACCATGGGCGCGGTACACCGCCTGATCGATCCGTCACCGGAGGGTCTGGGACTTTCCGCGCGCGGGTTGACCATGTCCACTGTGGGTCTGGTGCCCGGGATGCGGAAGTTCACGCAGGAGAAGTTGCCCATCACCCTGGCGCTGTCCCTGCACGCCCCGGACGACGAACTGCGCGACGAACTGATCCCGGTCAACAATCGGTGGAAGGTGGATGAGGCGCTGGATGCCGCCCGCGAGTACTACGACGCCACCGGGCGCCGTGTATCAATCGAGTACGCCCTGATCCGTGACATGAACGATCAAGGCTGGCGTGCGGATTTGCTGGGGGAGAAGCTCAACAAGCGCGGTGCCGGTTGGGTGCACGTTAACCCCATCCCGCTCAATCCCACCCCGGGGTCCAAGTGGACGGCCTCGCGTCCTGGAGTCGAGCAGAACTTCGTGGAGCGTCTGCGCGCCCACGGAATTCCCACCACGGTGCGTGATACACGCGGTTCCGACATCGACGGCGCGTGCGGCCAGCTGGCCGCGGACGTCTAGACCCGCGGCGGCGTCGTCGCCCCGGATCGACCCGCCGCGAAGGTCGCAGGTGACTCACTACCCGTTACCGGATTGCATATCAAGTCTCAACCGCGTAAAGTATTGCGTTGGTTGTCTGTGCTCGCGCCGCTGAGCCCTGCCCGTCCACAAATCCACCCCGAGCTCACGCTGCAGGGGCGCATTGTGGCTGTCGGCAATCAGCGGAGAGAGTCCTGTAAACCGTCCGGATAGATAACCGGACCCCTCGAAAAGTTAGCGGAGGATATGGCCAAGAAAGATGGAGTCATCGAGATCGAAGGCACTGTGGTCGAGGCTCTGCCCAACGCGTCGTTCCGTGTTGAGCTGAACAACGGTCACAAGGTGCTTGCCCACATCTCTGGGAAAATGCGCCAACACTACATCCGAATCCTTCCTGAGGACCGGGTCGTGGTGGAGCTGAGCCCGTATGACCTAACCCGAGGCCGGATCGTCTACCGCTACAAGTAGAAATTCGCGGCACCACGCACCGCGCGGATCGTTGTGATCTGCGGGGTGTTTGCTGCGTTATTCACCACCACTAGTACGCGAAGGAATGCGATGAAGGTCCAACCGAGCGTCAAGCAGATCTGCGACAACTGCAAGGTGATTCGCCGTAATGGCCGAGTCATGGTGATCTGCTCGAACCCCAGGCACAAGCAGCGCCAGGGCTGACGGGAGCGCTCCCGCCCACGCAAGTGGATTGACAGAACGGACACTGCAGCTAGCACCGCACGGTGCGGCAACCCCCGGCACGGAGGCCGGAGACCGAACGCAACATCTTGTTCGGGACGCAGTGTTCAAGACCTCCGGACAGTACAAGGAGAACCGCCAATATGGCTCGTCTCGCAGGCGTAGACCTCCCCCGCGAAAAGCGGCTGGAAATTGCGCTGACTTACATCTACGGCGTGGGTCGTACCCGTGCACTCGCAACCCTTGAGGCCACCGGCATCTCGGGTGACGTGCGCGTGAAGGATCTCACCGACGCTCAGCTCGTCGAGCTGCGCGACTACATCGAAGGCAACTACAAGGTCGAAGGCGATTTGCGCCGCGAGGTTGCCGCCGACATCCGCCGCAAGGTCGAAATCGGCAGCTACCAGGGTGTGCGTCACCGCCGTGGCCTTCCGGTCCACGGTCAGCGCACCAAGACCAACGCACGTACCCGCAAGGGTCCCAAGCGCACGGTCGCCGGCAAGAAGAAGTAATCGTGGTCGCCACCCAAGCCGGTGGCTGATCAACGTCGAAGATCTTTGTAGGAGAATTCATGGCTCAGAAAACTCGCGCGACGGCTGCTCGTAAGCCGCGTCGCAAGGTTAATAAGAACGTGACTCAGGGCCAGGCCCACATCAAGTCCACGTTCAACAACACCATCGTTTCCATCACCGACCCCTCCGGTGCCGTTCTGTCGTGGGCTTCCGCCGGCGGCATGGGCTTCAAGGGATCCCGTAAATCCACCCCGTTCGCCGCTCAGCAGGCCGCCGAGGCCGCAGCCAAGGGTGCTCAGGAGCACGGCATGCGCAAGGTTGACGTGTTCGTCAAAGGACCGGGTTCCGGACGTGAAACCGCTATCCGCGCACTGCAGGCCACCGGGCTCGAGGTTGGTTCCATTCAGGACGTCACCCCGTCCGCTCACAATGGTTGCCGTCCCCCCAAGCGCCGTCGCGTTTGATGCGTGCAGCGTGAGCACCGAACCCTCAGGGTTCGGTGCCCGCGCATCGACGCGGTGATCTCGCCTGATCTCCGCGCACCTCACCCCTTGTTTTCCACCACCTGCGTGCGTCATATGGCGGAGGCACGCTGAAAGGAAACATCAGTGCTCATCGCACAGCGCCCCACCCTCACCGAAGAGGTAGTGGCTGATAACCGCTCCCGGTTCGTGATCGAACCGCTCGAGCCCGGTTTCGGCTACACCCTCGGCAACTCCCTGCGCCGCACTCTCTTGTCCTCCATCCCCGGTGCCGCCGTGACCAGCATCCGCATTGACGGTGTGCTGCACGAGTTCTCCACCGTGGACGGTGTCAAGGAAGACGTCACCGAGCTGATCTTGAACATCAAGAAGCTCTCGCTCTCCTCCGAGGAGGACGAGCCCGTGACCGCGTGGCTGCGTAAGCAGGGACCCGGCGAAGTGACCGCCGCTGACATCTCGGCTCCGGCCGGTGTCGAGGTCCACAACCCGGAACTGCACATCGCCACCCTGAATTCCAAGGGCCAGCTGGAGATCGAACTGACGATCGAGCGCGGCCGCGGCTACGTTTCTGCTTCGCAGAACAAGTCAGCGGATGCCGAGATCGGTCGCGTTCCGGTCGACTCCATCTACTCCCCGGTGCTCAAGGTGACGTTCCGCGTGGAAGCCACCCGTGTGGAGCAGCGCACCGACTTCGACAAGCTCATCCTGGACGTGGAGACCAAGGAAGCCATCACCCCGCGTGATGCCGTTGCTTCCGCCGGTACCACCCTGGTCGAGTTGTTCGGTCTGGCTCGCGAGCTCAACACCACGGCTGAGGGTATCGAGATCGGCCCGTCTCCCACGGACGCTGCCGCTGCCGCTGACATGGCTCTGCCCATCGAGGATCTCGAACTGACGGTTCGTTCCTACAACTGCTTGAAGCGTGAGGGCATCCACAGCGTGGGTGAACTGGTTGCACGCTCTGAGGCAGACCTGATGGACATCCGTAACTTCGGTGCCAAGTCCATTGACGAGGTCAAGGCCAAGCTCCAGGAGCTCGGCCTGGCACTCAAGGACTCCCCGCCAGGTTATGACCTCGCCGCGCACGCAGCTTCGTTGGAGGACGAGGACGAGAACAACAACCCGTTCGACGTCGACCTCGACTGAAGTCTTACAACTTTCCCGTTTCTCACGAGGCAGCCTGCTAGCCACGCGAGAGACCGACCACCAGGAGACCTACTATGCCTACCCCTACCAAGGGACCCCGTCTCGGCGGCGGGCCTACCCACGAGCGCATGATGCTCTCGAACATGTCTCAGCAGCTGTTCGAGCACAAGCGCATCACCACCACGGTGACCAAGGCCAAGCGCCTTCGCCCGGTGGCCGAGCGTCTGATCACCTTCGCCAAGCGCGGTGACCTGGCTTCTCGCCGCCGTGTGATGCGTCAGCTCAACGACAAGTCCGTCGTGCACGAGCTGTTCACCGCCATTGCTCCGGCCATGGACGGCCGCGACGGTGGTTACACCCGTATCACCAAGATCGGTAACCGCAAGGGCGACAACGCCCCCATGGCCGTCATCGAGCTGGTCATGGAGCCCGTTGCTTCCAAGTCCACCGTTGCCGAGGCCGTGAAGGCCACCGAGAAGGCTGCTGCAGCCCCGGCTGCTCCGGTCGACACCCCGGCCGACACTACTGCCGAAGAGGTCAAGGCTCAGGAGATCCCCGCTGAAGAGCAGGCTCCCGAGACCCTTGAAGAGGCAGCTGAGGTCGCAGCCGAGAACCAGGATGCTGAGTTCGCCGGTTCGCACGCACCGTTGGAGTCCGGCGAAGCCCCCGTGGGCTTCTCCATCAAGGGCAACAAGAACTCCATGAAGTACCACGTTCCCGGCTCCCGCTGGTACTCCGGTACCACCGCGGAGATCTGGTTCGATTCCCCGGCCAACGCCGAGGCCGCCGGTTTCCAGCCGGCCGGTGGCGCTGCCGCTCAGAAGATCTCTGAGTAAGCACGTAGCTGCTTGATCGACGCCGCCGCAGGTAACCTGCGGCGGCGTCGTCATTTTTCGGGAGGATATGAACATGTCGGGTGAGCTGGTGCGCTTGCGGATCGATATGGCGT